>Ga0316204_10005053_pt1 | contig 22508 bp, 21 predicted proteins | sample 6monrhotite_MG_2_FD_205661 | JGI IMG/M metagenome (GOLD analysis project Ga0316204, IMG submission 205661) | Microbial mat bacterial communities from mineral coupon in-situ incubated in ocean water Damariscotta River, Maine, United States -... | ecosystem: Environmental > Aquatic > Marine >... | reverse complement strand
CGCTACCTTGAGTGCGCTGTTTTTGACCAGAATTATTTGAATTATTTTAAGGGGCCACCTTCTATGGCTGACAATCCAATCAGTTGCACCATCAATTTGGATGGCGAGGGACGCCACCACGGCCATCTCAAGCTGCCTTATTCCCATGACGGATCGGCCTGGGGGGCGATCATGATTCCGATCACCGTTGTTGCCGGGGGCAGTGGGCCGACGGTGTTGATGAGTGGGGCCAATCACGGGGAAGAATACGAAGGGCCTGTCGCGTTGATGGATCTGGCCCACAAGCTCGACCCCAAATCGCTCAATGGCCGGGTTATCATTGTTCCAATGATGAATTATCCGGCCTTTCGGGCCGCCACACGAACATCGCCTATTGATGGCGGAAACATGAACAGGGTCTTTCCGGGGCGACCCGACGGCACGGTGACGGAAAAGATCGCCGACTATTTCCAAACCACCCTGCTGCCCATGGCCGACATCGTGCTTGATATTCACGCGGGCGGCAAAACGCTCGACTTTGTCCCCTTCGCCGCCGCCCATGTGCTGGACGATAAAGATCAGCAGAACCGGTGTGTTGCCGCGATGGAAGCTTTCAATGCGCCCTATCACACGATGCTGTTGGAAATCGATTCCCACGGCATGTATGATTCTGCCGTTGAAAACATGGGCAAAATTTTCGTCACAACTGAATTAGGGGGTGGTGGGTCGGCCAGTGCAAAGACCATAAACATAGCCAAGCGGGGAATTGATAACCTGCTGCGTCACGCCGGAATTCTTGAGGGGGAACCCCACCTGAGCAACAGCCAAAAGCTGGATATGCCGGATATGAATTGTTACACCACGTGTGATCAGTCCGGACTGCTGGAAATGTGCGTAGACCTGGGTGAAGACGTACGAAAAGGGGATGTGATCGGACGAGTTCATGATGTGGAACGAAGCGGAATTATCCCGGTGGAATATCGCGCCGGTATCGATGGCATTCTGGCCGGTCGGCATTATCCGGGTTTGATCAATATGGGCGATATGCTGGCGATGACCGCCGTGCCTGTGTGAGCGTGATGGAACTGCTCCCCGGGCACGCCCACATCTGGACAATGGTGCTGGACGTCATTGAATACGAGGACGAGACTGCCCTCGACGCGCCTCAGTTCAGGCAACTTGAAGCCGTTTTGTCTGCCGAAGAAATAACCCGGTCCAATCGTTTCGCGTTTGCCAATAACCGCCGCGAATACATCGCCGCCCATGCCCTTTGTCGGGTCATGTTATCGACCTTTTCAAAGACCCCGGCCAGGGACTGGCAGTTTGAAGCTGGCCCACATGGGCGGCCCGAAATATCAGGAGGCGTTGGGAATCTGCGTTTCAATATTTCCCACACCCGGGGCCTGGTCTGTGTCGCGGTGACCCAAGGAGACGACATCGGTGCCGATGTGGAATGGACGGGACGAAATAATCAATTCGATGATATTGCACGCGCCAAGTTTTCAAAACCGGAAGTCGCGCAGTTGGCGAACTTGCAAGAGTTTGAAAAAACAAAAGTCTTTTTTTCGTTCTGGACACTGAAGGAAGCCTACATCAAGGCGATCGGGAAAGGGTTGGCTGAACCCCTGGATGGATTTGCCTTTTCGCTAGATCCCGTGAAGATAGAATTCCTTAATGGGCAGGATGACCCACAGTCTTGGCATTTTGAATTATTTGAACCGGCACCGGAATACTTGTGTGCTTTGGCCGTGAATCCCGGCGGTATCGAGGTTACTGAAGTTTTTCATAAATCCATTGATATCAATGCTCTTTCCCGCTTGGTAGAAGCGGCGGTTGCAGGCTGAAGCAGTACGGACACCCGGCGATCCCCTGAAATAGCAAATAATTCAGATCGTATGCGGGCATGTTCTGGCCCATGCGATCGTGACAAACTGGTACCTATTTTTTTTTGACCCGATGTCTAGCATTTGGCGCATAAATTGATTTAAGCCCTCTGGCGATAAGGAATCCAGCCATGACCAAAATGACCACCGAAGAAGCCTTCGTAAAGGTTTTGCAGATGCACGGAATTGAACATGCATTTGGAATTATCGGGTCGGCGTTTATGCCCATATCCGATCTGTTTCCAAAAGCCGGCATCACGTTTTGGGATGTTGCCCATGAAACCAACGGCGGCATGATTTGTGATGGCTACACCCGGACAACCGGTAAAATGGCCCTGGCTATTGCCCAGAACGGTCCCGGCATTACCGGTTTCGTAACGGCGATCAAGACCGCCTATTGGAACCATACGCCCATGTTGCTGGTAACACCCCAAGCCGCCAATAAAACCATCGGCCAGGGCGGATTTCAGGAAGTTGAACAGATGGCCCTGTTTAGGGACATGGTTTGTTATCAGGAAGAAGTCCGTGATGCCTCGCGCATGGCCGAAGTCCTGAACCGGGTGATCGAAAAAGCGATCCGTGGGTCGGCCCCGGCACAGATCAATGTACCTCGTGATTTCTGGACCCAGGTTGTTGATATCGAACTGCCGCAGATCGTCAGGCTGGAACGTCCCTCCGGTGGTGCCACGGCCATTGCCGAGGCCGCACGCCTGCTTTCACAAGCAAAATTCCCGGTCATTTTGTCGGGTGCCGGTGTCGTCATCGGCAATGCCATTCCGGCCTGTCAGGCCTTGGCCGAACGCCTGGATGCCGCCGTCGCCAGTGGTTATCAGCACAATGACAGTTTCCCGGGAAGCCACCCGTTGGCTGCGGGGCCATTGGGCTACAATGGATCCAAGGCCGCCATGGAACTGATTGCCCAGGCGGACGTGGTGCTGGCCCTGGGCACCCGGCTAAACCCGTTTTCGACCCTGCCTGGATATGGCATCGACTACTGGCCGCAAGACGCCAGCATCATCCAGGTTGATATCAATTCCGATCGCATCGGCCTGACCAAAAAGGTCACGGTGGGTATTTGCGGTGACGCCAAAATGGTCGCCGAACAAATCCTTGACCAGCTTTCCGCTACCGCCGGTGATGCCGGGCGCGAAGATCGCAAGGCGACCATTCATCAGGCCAAGTCATCCTGGTTGCAGGCCTTGAGCGGTATGGACCATGAAGACGATGATCCGGGAACCTCCTGGAATGCCGATTCCCGCAGTCGCGACGCCGACTTGATGTCACCGCGTCAGGCCTGGCGAGCCATTCAGGCCGGTTTGCCCAAAGAGGCGATTATTTCAAGTGATATCGGTAACAATTGCGCCATCGGCAATGCCTACCCGACCTTCGAAGCTGGCCGCAAGTATCTGGCCCCGGGCCTGTTCGGCCCGTGTGGTTACGGGTTTCCGTCCATTCTGGGGGCCAAGATCGGCTGTCCGGACGTGCCCGTGGTGGGGTTTGCCGGGGATGGCGCGTTCGGCATTTCCATGAACGAAATGACCTCGTGCGGTCGGGCCGATTGGCCTGCCATCACCATGGTCATCTTTCGCAATTTCCAGTGGGGGGCCGAAAAACGCAATACCACATTGTGGTACGACAATAACTTTGTCGGCACCGAACTGAACCCCGGATTGAGCTACGCCAAGGTTGCTGAGGGCTGTGGCCTTAAAGGTGTACAGGTAAAGACCCAGGCGGAACTGACCGAAGCGTTACAAACGGCGTGCAAGGCCCAGGACGATGGCGTGACGACCTTTATCGAGGTCTTGCTCAATCAGGAACTGGGTGAGCCTTTCCGGCGCGACGCCATGAAAAAGCCAGTCGAAGTTGCGGGCATCAATCCTGCCGACATGCGGCCACAATCAGGCGCTTGAGCCAAGCAGAACATCAAGGGTGTGGCGGGCGATGATGCTTTCTTCGTCCGCCGGTACGATCCAGGCCGGGACGGCGCTGTCAGGAGACGTGATCCTGGGACCAGCGCCGTCATTGGCCGTTTGATCCAGATGCAGGCCTAACCAGGCGGACCGATTAACGACGTTGGCACGAACGGGTGTTGCGTTTTCGCCGATTCCGCCGGTAAAGACCAGGGCATCTATACCCCCCAGTGTGGCGGCCAGGGAACCCAGTTCGCGTGTGATGCGATAGCAGTAATAGTCGATGGCCGCGCGCGCGCTGGGCTCATTGCTGTCCAGCAGCACACGCATATCGGAACTGACGCCGGAAATGCCAAGCAGTCCGGCGCGATTATACAGCAGGTCTTCCAGGCCTTGAAGGTCAAGGCCGTCTTCGCGCATCACATGCAAGATTGCACCGGGGTCAAGAGATCCTGACCGGGTACCCATGGGCAAGCCATCGAGAGTGGAAAATCCCATGGTGGTGGCAATGCCGATGCCGTTTTTTACGGCGCACATGGATGCCCCGTTACCCAGGTGCGCAATGACCAGACGGTCCGGCAAGGGGGCCGCACAGACACGGGGCAGGGCGTCGACGATGTGTTCATAGGACAAACCGTGAAAGCCATAACGCCGCATCCCTCTTTGGGCATAGGCGGCGGGCAATCCCAACTGCGCCGCTTCGCCAGGCATGGCGGCGTGAAAGGCGGTGTCAAAACAGGCAACCTGTTCAAGTCTGGGAAGGCGTTTGCTCAAGGCTTCTATGGCGGCAATATTATGGGGCTGATGATGCGGTGCCAGCGGAATCAGTTTTTTAAGGTCAGCGACGGTTGCGGGTGTCACACGTTCCGGTTTTGTAAAATCGGTACCGCCGTGAACAATACGATGTCCGGCTGCGGTGATTTTCAAGTCCATCTCGTCGCCATGCAGCCAGTTCAGTAAAACCGTCAGCACCCCGGCGTGATCCGAAGTTGCGACCAAAGCGTTGTTGTTCGCAAGCTTGAGCGCTTTTCCATTGCTGTCTTTGGCGCTGAAGGAGGGCTGGGTGCCAACACCCGTGATTTGACCTGCGATCAGGCGTTTTAAGGGGCTGTCCGGACTTTGGTTCTGGAACACCGCGAACTTGACGCTGGAAGAACCTGAATTCAGGACCAGGATGATGTTTGAAGGCATGGCGCGTTAACCAACGGAACGGGCGGCGGCGCACATGTTCGTCAGTTTTGCAATTGCCAGTTCCCGCCCCAGGATACCAAGCCCGCAATCGGGCGCGGCGATCAATCGGTCGGCGTCAATATGGTTCAGGGCGTCGTTCAGGCGAACGGTAATTTCCGCGACCGATTCAACATGGCTTTTGGCTATGGCGACAACGCCGAAGATGACGGTGGTGTTGGTCAGCTTTTCAAGCATCGACAGGTCGTTATGGCGATGGGCATCTTCGATCGATATGGCCTGAATGCTCGATTGATCGATAGCCCAAGCAAGCTCATCATAACATTCCTTCGGTGCCTTGGCGTAGTCCGGGTTGTCCAACCGGTCGGGATAACCGCAACACATGTGCACCGTTCGAACAACGGACGCCGGGCAGTTATGAAATACCCGATCCAGGTTTTCAAAGCCGAAGTCCAGTGCTTCTTTTGCTTTGCGGGCGAATAAAGGTTCATCGACCTGAATGTGCTGGCACCCGGCGTCGGCCAGGGCCAGGACCTCTCTGTTCAGGGCATCTGCCAGTTCGGCACCGCGCTTCTTCTGATCGACATAATAATCGTCGGCCACCGTGTCGCCGATGGTCATGGGACCTGGCAGGGTAATTTTGACCGGCTTGTCGGTAAACGCTTGAGCAACTTTCCAGTCGTGGGGCAGGAAGTGGTCGCGCGCCGAAACCGGTCCGGTGATGGTTGGCAAGATGGCCCGATAAGCCCCTTCACGAAGTACCTTTTCGGTCAAATGGCCAAAATCGATGCCGTTCAAATGGCGACAGTGATAGTGGATGTAATTTTCACGCCGGACTTCGCCATCGGTGGGAATATCGATCCCGGCATTGACCTGATCGGCCAGAACGTCGGCGGCAGCCCGCGCGAAGATCGCTTCGGATGCATCGCCCATGTGGGCCAGTTCATCTTCGTAATTTTGGGTGGGCGATGCGGTGTCTGGGCCATCATCGGCTTTGAACCAGTCAACAACAGGAACGTAGTCGGGCTTTGGATAGGCGCCGATTGTGGTCGTCAGAAGCGCCATGCGTCAGTCGCCATCCTTTGGCGGGGCTTTATCCAGATTGGTGGGCGCGAATACATTGCCGAATGAGCCTTTCCCCGGGTTTGCAGCAGATGGATCAGACGTGCCGTTTTTCGGTCCGGCTTTATCCAGGTTCGTTGGTGCAAAAACGTTGCCGAATGAACTTTTGCCGGGGCTTTCGGAAGTCCCGGCTTTGTTCTTGCCAGGACTGAAGATATCGGGTCCTTGTTGGGCCTTGCTTTGCTCTTCCTGCATTTTCAAATTGCGGATTTCATCGATGCGTAATTGTTGAAGGGCGCGTTTTTGATCCCGTACCTCGATTTTGCAGGGTTCCGGATTGTAGGTGCTGCCAAACCAGATGGTGGAAAAACCGCCAACAGCCAGGATAAGCATAATGATTGCGGCAGGATTCCCGCGCAAAAACCGGGGAAGCTGAAATCCACCGCTTACACTGCCCACGGGGGCGCCGTTGGCCAGCGCCAATTGCTTGCGTCGCTGATATATTTCATGAGTAAGCGCGCCAACAATCGTCAGCACCACGATGATGAAGGCCAGTGTCGAAATAGACGGATTGATTCCGTAGCGTACCTTTTGTGCCAGTTCAATCGTTAGCGTCGGGTACTTGCCAAAGGTGAATGTGGTCGTGTTGTAATTTTCAAATGATGCCAAAAACGCCAAAACCGCTGCCGACGCGATAGCGGGTTTCAGGTACGGCAGAAGAATTTTTCGAAACGCCTGCGCGTTGGTTGCACCAAGATCAAGCGCCGCTTCGGTCAGGCCGTTATCAAACCGCTGCAGGCGGGCGACGAAAACCAGCATGCAATATGAAGCAATGAACGTCGATTGCCCCAGAATGGTCAGGAAAATACCGTTATGCAGGAAGCTCTCGCTGCTGAAACCCAGCATGACGTTGATGCGGTCCCAGAAAACCAGCGTCGAAATCCCCAGTACGACACCGGGGATCAGGATCGGTGCAATCACCAGGGTGTAATAGGTGGCGCGTAGCTTCGGCCAAATTTGGGTTAAGACCAGTGAACCCGCCAACCCCATGACGACAGAAAGAATGACGGTTCCCACACCGATGATCAGGCTGTTCTTGATGCCGTTGACAATGCGTTTGTCATTGTACAACACGTCGAACCATTCAAACGTCAGACATTCCCAAGGAGACGCACGGGGAAATCCCGGTGAATTAAAGCCGGTAATAGCCATAATAACCAGCGGGCCTAACAGATAGCCAAAGAAGACCACCAGGTAGAGACCCAGGAACAGTTTCATCAGGAGGTTTTCAGATTTCATTTTCCGATATCCCCCATTCTGACTTTGAACAGGCGCATGGCCGACAGCACGATGATAATACAAACCACCAGCAGGACGATGGCGTAAGCCGCCCCCCTGGGCCAATTGCCGCCCTGGTTAAACCACTGATAGATGATTTGCGTGAACCACAGGCTTGATGGCCCGCCCAGAATTTGCGGTGCCGCCAGCGCACCGGCACTTAGCATGAAGACCATGGTGCAACCTGAGGCGATGCCCGGTTTGGCGTAGGGAATGACCACCCGCCAGTGAATCCGCCACCAGGGTGCCCCCATGTCGCGGGCGGCCTCAATCTGGTTACGGTCCAGGCTTTCGATGACGTTGTAGATGGGAAATATCATCAAGAGGATGTAGGCGTAGCCCAGCCCTGAATACAGCGCTACGTTTTCGCGAATGAAATCGACCGGACTAGCGATCAGTCCCATGGATATCAGTATTTCATTTATAACGCCGCTATCGCCAAAAATGATCCGAAAGGCAAAGGCCCGCAAAATTTCGTTAACCCAGTAGGGAATGATCAGCAACAATACCAGAACCCGCGCGAAGCCGCCGCCGTTGCTTTGACCCAGGTAGTAGGCCAGTGGATAGCACAGCGCCAGATCCAGCAGGGTGACGAATAAGGCAGCCAGCAAGGTGCGTACAAAAACGCCCAAATCGACCGCGTTATATGATGAATCCGCTCCCGGTGCGCCCAATGCCAGGAACTTGTAGTGTTCCAGCGTATAGGTGTCCTTGGGGCCGCCCATTTCCGGCGGCGGCAAGTGATGGCGGAACGAGAAATCCAGCATGGAAAGCTGCGGCAAGATGATCAGGATAAAAATCCAGAAACCGACCGCCAGCAGCAAGTACAAACCCAGCGCCAGACCGTTGCGCTCGAAGAATTCTGTCATGAAGCCAGAACGTTTCATCGTTACCCGCCTATTCGCTCGCCAATTCGCCATCGGGCAAGACAGTCGCCTGATTCGGGTCGTATTGCAGGGTGATTTTGTTGCCCATGGCCGACTCGCGAATTGTGCCTCGATTGACCAGCGACATCTTGATTTGTTTGCCCGCATCGCCTTCTAGAAAAACATTGTAGGTCTGGCCTTCGAATTCCTCGTTGGTGACGAGGGCATCGAACTGGCAACCCGTTCCGTTGGCTGCGACGGCAATATCCAGGGCTTCGGGACGAATGAAAATCATTGCAGAATCGCCCACCTTGAGAGTGCCCTTGGCGGAAGTGGCAATGCGTGAGCGCAATTCGCCCGTGCGGTTGGTGGTAATCACGGCCATGCCGTTTTCTATGGATTTGACCTTGCCCCTGAAAACATTATTTTCGCCGACGAAGGACGCGACGAAGGGGGTTGAAGGATCGTCGTAAATGGACTGTCCGTCGGATATCTGGTCGATGATGCCATGGCGCATGACCGCGACGTTGTCTGACATGGTCAGCGCTTCGCTTTGATCGTGGGTGATGTAAATGAAGGTAATGCCGACACGCTGTTGGATCTGGCGCAGTTCGGTCCGCATGTGCTGGCGCAATTTAAGGTCTAGTGCAGACAGCGGTTCGTCCAGCAGCAATACATCAGGTTCGGCGCACAGCGCACGGGCGATGGCGACACGTTGTTTCTGGCCACCGGATAATTCTGAAGGGAGTTTGTCGCCTTGGCCGGTCAGCGCGATCATGTCGAGCAACTCATCGGCGCGTTTGCGCCGTCCGGCAGCACCGACACCTTGTACTTCAAGGGAAAACGTGATGTTTTCCCAGACTTTCATAAGGGGGAAAAGGGCCAGGTTTTGAAAAATCAAAGCCGTCGGTCGCTTGTTCGGACCGATTCCGGCCATATCCTTGCCGCCGATCAGGACTTTCCCGTCGCTGGGGTCAAGAAAACCCGAAACGGCACGCAGAATCGTCGTTTTACCGCAGCCGGATGGTCCTAGAAACGAAAAGAAACTACCGCCTTCGATGTTCACATTCGCTTCGCGTACCGCGACAAAATCGCCGAACCGGATCCATACGTCCTGAAGTTCGACTCCCACACCCTCGCTCATATAATCCCCCTTAACGGAAACATTCTCCCCGAATGCCGAACAGGCATCCGGGGAATATGCTTAACAGTCTCCAAGCACCTTAAGCGCTCTTGAACTTGTTTTCGTACTCGGTACGAACTTCACCATACCACGGAGCCTGCGGCGGCCACGGGTTGAGGTTGGCAAGCGAATCGCCCGGGTATGCATCGGCGAAGTTCTTTTTGTAGGTCGCTCCGGCCGCCAGATCGGCACCCAGAACCGGCGAATTGTAGCCGTGGGAATCGATCGCCTTGCCGGCGTGTTTGGCTTCGTAGGCGAACTTGATGAATTCATAGATTTCATCCATGTTCTTGGCGCCCACCGGCATGGCCATACCATCGACCCAGGCCATCGAGCCTTCTTTTGGAGCCTGATACATGACCGGTTCGCCGGCGCTTTTCAGGGCCAGCGGCGGGCCGTCCCATGTCTGGCCAACAATAACGCCTTCGTTCAGCAGGCCGTTTTTCTGGGTGTCGGCATCGTTCCACAGAAGCTTGATGTTTTTCTTACGCGCGATACACCACGACGTGACCTTGTCCCAAATCGGGCGCATTTCGCCTTCGGATTTATAGGCCTTCCACATGTCGCCCGGGTTCAGTTCACCAATGGTTTCCATGTACAAGCCGGCACACAGCATCATCGAATGCGGGCGACCCATGGTCTTGCCTGCGTTGGCATCGGACCACACATCACCATAGCTGGGTGCGCCGCCAGACGGGGTCCATTTATCGGTACGCCAGGCAATGCCTTCGGTGCCCCAGATGTGTGGCAACCAGTGCGAGCCCTTGCCCTTGAAGTTCCAGTCCACATCACCAATTTTGGTCATGGCAGGATTGACTTTGGCCAGGGGCACTCGTTTCATGTCGAACGGTTGCAACAATTCCAGCGGACCCCATTCCAGCCCCTGGTTGTTGGTGGGGGAAACAATGTCAAAGCCTTGACCCTTGTTGGCCTTCATTTTGTTGATGATTTCTTCGTTGGAGCCGATGCCGGTGTAGTTGATCTTGATGCCGCTGCTTTTGGCGAAATCGGCAATGAAGGCGTCGGGCAGGTAGTCGGACCACATCAGGATATTGATTTCGCTGGCGGCCAGCGCATCCTTGATGAATACCGGCGCTGCCAGTGCGCCAGCACCTACCACGGCGACGCCCTTGACGACCGTACGGCGGGTAACGGCATTGGCGGCCAGAAGGGTCGCTTCGGTCGCCAGTTGTGCTTTGGTTTTTTTACTCATCTTTGATATCTCTCCCTATGGTTTTGTTTATATTTTCTTGTCGCTATCGATAGTCTGAGCCAATTGAGCGGCATTCGTCAACTTGGCTCTACGATTAACCGTTCAAGGGTAGCTCTCAAATATGGCTAGACGGTGACGGACCCATGAACGATTCATCATGATCCATCAGAAAATTGGCATAGGCGATAGCCGCATTTGGGGCGCTTGAGTGGTTGACCTCCCTGTTCCCGTACCCGACGAACCCGCTGAATTTACCTTCAGTCGTTAAGTATCGTCGCTGTTAGGGCCTTTTGAACGGTCGCAAACAAGCGATAGGGGTGCAAGGGCCAGTTTTGCAGGAACAATGGGGCCAGATGGGGGGAATCCCCTTAAATCATAGAGGGATAAAGCTGCCTAGACAGTCGTTTTTTGACGTCGCGAACTGCGTTTCCGCCGGTTGCCGCCACCGGCTTCTTCGCGGCGTTGGTGCAGCACTGCCAAAAGCTCCAGGCGTTCGGCATCGCTGGCGGTTTTCCAGCCCCTGATTTCACCGCGCGTACGCCAGCAACCGTGACAGAATTCCTCTTCGCCCGGATCGATTTTGCAGACGGAAATACAGGGTGAGGCGACGTGATCCAAGGGTGAGGCTCCAATGACATCAGTGTGAATGAGATACAGTCGCATACAGGTAATACGCCGGGAGGGAAAGTCCAGAAAAAAAAGCCTCGAAGCAGCGATGCTTCGAGGCTTTTTAGCAAAATATGAGGCGAAATAGCGTTAGGCCGCCATCGCCTTGCGCCGTTTGCGCCAACCCAAAAGGCCCATGACGGCAAGACCTGTACCATACAACGGGAAAGCCGCAGGCAGGGGGATGGCCGTTACGTTAGGATCCGGAGGCCATGTATCAACTACGCAGCTAGAGCCGCTGCGCTTTTCATGGTCGTTATCGTCATATTCTTTTTTGTCGGAATGATCCTTGCCGTATTCATGATCGCGACTGCCGTCAGATGTCTTGTAGCTGCCATCACTGGAATCGTAGGTGTAATTCGAATCTTTTATGTCGCAATCACCGATATGCATGGCGATCCTGCCTGGCCGAAGGCCATCACCGAGAATTTTAACAAGAGCACCGGTGTTGTCGAGCGTCGTCGCAACGTAAAGTTCAAACCAATCCCCCTCTCCAACACCTGAAAAGGTTTTGCTGTGATAGTCATCGATATCGTCGTCGTTGCTGCTGCCACTGTTCCTGCCCCGATCAAGGCCAGCGAATGTTCCGCCCCAGACGGGCCTGATGCCCGGTGGTTTTGACGGACGCAATGTACTGCCTTCAAAGCTGGTGTTGTCGGAACCGTATACTGTGAGCGAATCCAGCATGTATGCCTGAAGATCCTTTTCAAAATAAATCTCATGGATACGGGCTTCGGCACCGGCGAGGGTACTAAGGTTACCGCCTTGCGCTTCGGTCGGGTTCCAGAACCTGAAGGCGGCGAAATTGTTGACGCCTGGGGCGTTTTCAAAATCAAACTTGCCCGTGAACCTGCTATCAGAAAGATCTCCGACGAAAACTCCGATCTGAATATCGAAGCCGGCACCAAGGCTACCGCCGTTGGCGAGCGCCGTATCGACAGTCGTAAAGTCCCCGGGATTGAGGGGGCTTGGCTTCAAGGTCGTGGTATCCAGCGTCGGGAATGAAGACGCCTGCGCAACCCCGATCCCGGCAACTGCGACAAACGTTACCGCGGCGAGCGTAACACCCAGTGCTTTCCCTGCCGTGCGGTTCGCGAATTTAAGATATTCAGACATTTCCCGTTCCTACCCCTAGGTCCCATGGCGTCAAACAATTTCCGGATTGTGTTGATGCCACCTACGACCAAGAGCCTTTATTTGCCGATCAAGCCCTGGCCGCATATTAAATCTAATCGAAATACAAACCTTCTCAGGCGATTCCACAGGTGCATCTTACCTGCTCAAGATGACAACTTCCTGACAGCGGCAAAAATAAACCCCGAAGATATTTAATTCTTCGGGGGTGGTTATGGGGTATTTGAAGCGGGAGCGGACTAGGACGCTTGCGCTTTCCGTCGCTTGCGCCAGCCGACAAAGCCCATGATCGCCAAGCCAGTGCCATACAGCGGCAAGGCGGCGGGCAGGGGGATGGCCGTGACGGGCCAAGTGTCAATTTTGCAACTTACATTTGGTAAACATTCACCGATGTGCATGCCAATTCTGCCAGCAAAATCGTCATTGTGCAGAATGTTGTTTATCAAGTGGGCCGTGAGATCGCCACCCGCGAATACATCTACCACGCCATCGCCGTCTATGTCCTGGTCTTCCCAGTCTGCCTGCAGCGAGAATATAATTTCATACCAGTCGCCATTTGATAGGCCGTTATGGGGTGTTTTGTTGCCGTTTTGTCCCCAAATAGGTCTCTCTTTATCCAGCCCGAACGCCGTGCCGTCCCAGTCAGGTGTTATCGAATTTGGTTCAGAAGGTGTAACCGGATTCCACACGCCCCAAAAGAAATCATCTTGGGTCGGGGTAGAGCTATTTTGTGTGTAAACGTAATCAGCTCCACCATTTTCGCCGGTGAACGGCGCGAGCACATTTCCTAATCCGGATTCGAAATAAATTTCGTGTATCCTCGCGCCACCGGAAAGACCGGAGGAATTATTAAAAAACCTGAAGGCGGCCATTTCCTGGCCGTTTCTCTCTAATACCGATGCACCAATTTGGATATCAAATCCATCAGGAAGCAGCACCGTCGAACTGGGCTTTTCCGGTGTCCACATTCCGCCCGTTTGTGTTGGAACCGCAGAATAGTTGATAGCGGCAAACTCGGCCGGCGCATTTGTCGTTGCAGCGACCAAGGAATCGATTAGCGAGGCTTTAGCCGATGTGCCGCCTGTAACGACCAACAAGACTGCCGCCGCGAGGGTGCGGGTTAGTGCCTTCCCGGTCCTGCCTGTCTCTGATCTCATAAATTCCAACATATTCCCGCTCCCTGACCAGAACCCCGGGATCAATGAAATTCCCGAATTATTTTGGCATCAACTATATCTAAGGCCTTGTTATAGCCTGATAAAGTCGGCCTCGAATCTTCAAATATCGTTGGAACTCAAAGCCACTCTTGGCGATTCCATAGGAGCACACTAGCACCGCAACCTGACAGATACCTGACAGGTTGTATAAAAACCGTTGGAAATCCAAGGTTTTCAGATGGGGATGGCAATATTGCCCAAGCGGTCGGTCAGCTTCATGTTTTCGGCGTAATCCACGGGCACGGCGATCAGGGCCGGGCCTTTTTGGGAAAAGGCTTCGTCCAGCGCTGGCAATAATTGATCGGCGGCGGTGATTTCCCGGCCCCACATGCCGAACGACTTGGCTAATCCCTCGAAATCCGGGTTGCCGAACGCCAGGTCCGAATGTTTGCCATCAAAGCCGTTTTGTTGCTTCCATTTGATCAGGCCGTATTCGCCATCCAGCCAGACCATGGCGACGATGTTGATGCCTAAGCGAACTGCGGTTTCCAGTTCCTGCACATTCATCATAAAGCCTGCATCGCCGCTGATCGACAACACCTTGCGGTCCGGCAATGCCAGTTTGGCCCCGATGGAGCCCGGCATGGCGAAGCCCATGGTGCAAAAACCGTTTGAAATCAGGCATGTATTTGGCTTAGCACTTTGGTAGTAGCGGGAAATCCACATTTTATGGGCCCCCACGTCGGACAGTAAAATGTCGTCCTCGCCCAAATATTGCCGCACATCCCACAGAATCTTCTGCGGTTTCATGGGGCAGGCGTCGTCGTCTTTTTCGGCGGCGAAATCGTTGGCCATGATGTCGCGCAGTTCACTGCGGGATGAAATATCGAACAGCGGCAGCTTGTCGCCATAGGCTTCGTTCAGGCCTTCGTTGATTTGCCACAGTGCGTCGGCCAAATCCGAGACGATTTCGATGTCGGCAAGGTAATCGCGGTCGACTTCCGAGGGCCAAAAATCCATGTGGATGATGGTGCGTTCGTCCTTGCGGATCCTATTCCAGGCGGCGGGTGCGTATTCGACCAGATCATAGCCGACGGAAATCACCAGATCGCTATCATCAATTGCCAGGTTGTTATAATCGCCGCTACCAAGGCCCATGGTGAACAGGCAATGCGGGTCATCCATGGGAACGGCACCCTTGCCCATGAAGGTGTTGATCACACCAATGCCGGTTTTGTGGGCGAGGCGTTGCAACTGTTGGGCCGCGCGTTTGCGGATCGCACCATTGCCAGCCAGGATGATGGGGTTCTTCGCCTTGCCGATGGCCTCGATCGCGGCGGCGATGGCCTTGTGATCGGCGGCCGGGCGGCGCACCACACGGGGCGTCATGGGGTTATCGTCAATTTCCTGTTTGGCGATGTCTTCGGGCAGTTCGATCACGCAGACACCGGGTTTTTCGGTTTCGGCGATCTTGAAGGCTTTGCGCACCACTTCTGAAATATTATCCGCCGCGTAAATGGAATGGGCCCATTTGCTGATCGGTTTGACCATGGCGATGGCGTCCATTACCTGGTGGCTTTCCTTGTGCAGGCGCTTGGTGGAGCCCTGGCCAATAATGGCAACTACAGGCGCGCGGTCCATATTCGCGTCGGCCAGGCCCGTCACCAGGTTGGTAACGCCGGGCCCCAGGGTGGCCAGGCAAACACCTGCTTTTCCGGTCAGGCGGCCATAGGCGTCGGCCATGAAAGCGGCTCCTTGTTCATGGCGGCACAGCACGAATTCGATCTTGCTGTCCATCAACGAGATCATGGTGTCGGCATTTTCCTCGCCGGGAACGCCAAAAATGCGTTCGACGCCTTCTTCTTCAAGACACTTGATGAACAGATCCGATGCTTTCATGGTCCCGGCCTCCCCTGTTTTATAATTGTTTGCGCCGTTTGTTGGCGGAACACTGCGGCGGCGCATATTATGTAAATGTATTATCTACACGCTGATAAATCTGGCAAGACGGGAATTCATTTCTTCCCGGCGCTGGCGCGCTATAGTGTGCCCGGATCAATCTCGAACAAAGGAAAATCGCTTTGCTTAAAGCCGTTGCAGTAAAAATCGAGGAAATCTACATACCGGCGGACCGTCGCAAAGAGCTTGATGCGCAAAAGGTCGACCAGATCGCCGAACGCATTATGGAAGATGCCGACGTTCTGCCCATCCAGGTGCGCCAGGGCAAGGGCCGCTACGTCCTGGTCAAGGGAATGAACCGCCTGGAAGCCCGCAAGGCGCTGGGCGACGTTACCGTGCAGGCGTTTATCGTGGGGGCCCGGCAGTTCTAAAGACAATGGTGCCGGCTGCAGGAGTCGAACCCGCGACCCCCTGATTACAAATCAGGTGCTCTACCAACTGAGCTAAGCCGGCGCTTTGTTTTTTTGAAAACGCGGCCCTCATATAGCCTGCTTGTCGGCGTCGGGCAAGCGGCCAATTCAGCTAAATCGTCTGGCGTATTCATAGAGCGCCACAGCGGCGGCATTGGACAGGTTCAGGCTTTCCATTTGTTCACCGATGGGAACTTTAACCAACAGATCACAGTGTTCCTTGCTTAAACGCCGCAAACCCGCCCCTTCGGCACCCAAAACGAAGGCCGTGCGGGCGGGCAGATCGGCCCGGGGCAGGGGGGTCGTGGCGTTGCCATCAAGTCCGATGCACCAGAATCCGGCTTCTTTCAGTCGGTCCAGGGTGTGCACCAGATTGCCCACCCGGATCATCGGGACGTATTCCAACGCGCCTGAAGCGGCTTTGGCCATCACGCCGGTTACGTCCGGGGTGTGGCGGTCGGGTAAAATCATCGCCGAAGCACCAAATGCCGCGGACGAGCGCAGCACCGCGCCGATATTGTGGGGGTCGCTGGCCTGATCCAGGACCATCAGCAGGGCCTGTTCCTTGCCTGCCGCATGCGCGATAATGTCTTCAAGGTCAGGGGTTTCGGACATACGACTGAGCAGGGCCAGGCCCTGGTGCAGGGCTTGCGGGGGCAGCAAGGCGTCCAGTTCCGCCCGGTCGAGTATTTCCGCCGACATGTCGGTTTTGCCGCCGGTTTCCACCGCGTCAGTCAGACGCGATTGTAGGGATTCTGCGTTATCGCGACTGACGACAAGACGCTGGTGAACCCTGTTGGGGTTGGCAAGTGCCGCCAATACTGGATGAATGCCATATAGCCAGGGAGAGCCCGAGCCTGCTAAAGAGGGTCTGTCGGCGCCCTTTTTTGCCGCCATTCGCGGAGACAGGGCAGGGGGAGATGCCGGTTCGGACCGCTTGGCGCCGAAATCGCGACGATTGCCCTTGCGGGACGTGTTTTTATGCTTTGCCATAGGCCTCTTCTACACGCACGATATCCCGCTGTCAGCAAGCATCTTGGGCGAAAGAGCCAGAGCCTGAAAAGCCTTGCAACATCATTGCTTTCTTTTAAGTTGACAACGGCCTGTAAATCCTCATATTGCGCCTTCCGTTTCGTCGGATTGTCGGTAACCTGGACATCCCTACGGAGGAGTGCCCGAGTGGCTAAAGGGGACGGGCTGTAAACCCGTTGACGTACGTCTACGTTGGTTCGAATCCAACCTCCTCCACCATTTTACCGGGGGTTCGGTGTTGTTATGAGGTGACATGTGATGAGACGGAGAGATTGCGGCGTGTCGTAACCGCGTTGGGATTGCGGGTGTAGCTCAATGGTAGAGCAGAAGCCTTCCAAGCTTACGACGAGGGTTCGATTCCCTTCACCCGCTCCAAGCGTTGCCGGCCCTTATGGGGGTGGTTTCGTGGGTGAGCATTAAAGAGTTGGTTTTTTTGATAGTTCTAGACGGAAAGACGTAAGCGTTATGGCCAAAGAAAAATTTGAACGTACAAAACCGCACTGCAACATCGGCACCATTGGTCACGTTGACCATGGCAAGACGACATTGACGGCTGCGATCACCAAGGTTCTTGCGGAAACAGGCGGGGCTTCGTTCTCCGACTATGCTGACATTGATAAAGCACCGGAAGAAAAAGCGCGTGGCATCACGATTTCAACGGCACACGTTGAGTATGAGACGGAAGCCCGTCACTATGCCCACGTTGACTGCCCGGGTCACGCTGACTATGTGAAGAACATGATCACCGGCGCAGCCCAGATGGATGGCGCTATTTTGGTTGTTTCTGCCGCTGATGGCCCCATGCCCCAGACTCGCGAGCACATCCTGCTGGCCCGTCAGGTTGGTGTTCCGGCGCTGGTTGTTTACATGAACAAGGTTGATCAGGTTGATGATCCCGAGCTTCTTGAGCTGGTCGAAATGGAAATCCGCGAGCTTCTGAGCAGCTATGATTTCCCCGGTGACGACATTCCCATCGTTCAGGGTTCGGCCCTTGCCGTTCTTGAAGACAGTAACGATGAAATTGGCAAGAACTCGATCCTGGCTTTGATGAAGGCTGTTGATGACTTCATCCCGCAGCCGGAACGTGCGCTGGACAAGCCGTTTTTGATGCCGATTGAAGATGTGTTCTCGATTTCCGGTCGTGGTACGGTTGTTACGGGTCGTGTTGAAAGCGGCGTTGTGAAAACCGGCGAGGAAGTTGAAATCGTTGGTATTCGTGACACCCAGAAGACGATTTGCACGGGCGTTGAAATGTTCCGCAAGTTGCTCGATCAAGGTGAAGCCGGTGATAACGTTGGCGTTTTGCTGCGTGGCACCAAGCGTGAAGATGTTGAACGTGGCCAGGTTCTTTGCAAGCCGGGTTCGACCACGCCGCACACCAAGTTCAAGTGTGAAGCGTATATCCTGACCAAGGAAGAAGGTGGTCGTCATACGCCGTTTTTCGCTAACTACCGGCCGCAATTTTACTTCCGCACGACGGACGTGACTGGAACGGTTGTGTTGCCTGAAGGCACCGAAATGGTGATGCCGGGTGATAACATTGCGATGGAAGTCGAGCTGATGGCCCCCATCGCCATGGACGAAGGTCTGCGTTTCGCTATTCGTGAAGGTGGCCGCACCGTCGGTGCCGGCGTCGTCGCGAAAGTTGTCGAGTAAAGGCAAGCGATTATGTCTTTCTGTGGGCCGGTAAATCTGGCCTGCAGGACGGGCAAATTAGAGCGGCAGGATAGGTCTGGTTCCTATCCTGTCCGTTTCGTTTTTGTGGTGGTTCCTGGTTCGGGCTGCCAAACGCGTTTAGGGGCATAGCTCAGTTGGTAGAGCGACGGTCTCCAAAACCGTAGGTCGCGGGTTCGAACCCTGCTGCCCCTGCCATTTTCCGGGTGTTCCGGGATTTGGTGTAATAAACGCAACAAGGGTTTTAAAAACAAGGTCCGGCACAAAAAAATGGCTAAAATCAACCCAGCCCAATTTATCCAGGAAGTCCGCCAGGAAACCGCCAAGGTAACCTGGCCGACCCGTAAGGAAACAGGTGTTTCGACCATAATGGTGTTCGTTATGGTCATTCTTGCGGCGCTATTTTTCTTTCTGGTTGATCAGTTGATGGCGTTTGGTGTCAAAACGATTTTTGGATTGGGAGGCTGATCATGGCGTTGCGCTGGTATGTCATTCACGCCTATTCCGGGTTTGAGCAGAAGGTCGCCCAATCGATCATCGAACAGGCTGAACAGAAAGGCATGTCCGACTTGTTGCCGCAGGTTCTGGTCCCTGTCGAAGAGGTCGTTGAGCTTCGCCGTGGTGCGCGCGTGTCGGCCGAACGGAAATTTTTCCCAGGCTATATTCTAGCCCAGATGGAAATGACCGACGAATCCTGGCATCTGGTCAAGAACACACCGAAGGTCACTGGATTTCTGGAAATGGGCGGACGCCCGGCTGCCATGTCAAACGCCGAAGCCGAACGCATTATGAATCAGGTTCAAGAAGGTATCGATCGTCCGAAGCCTTCGATCCTGTTTGAAATTGGCGAGCAAGTTCGTGTTTGTGATGGTCCGTTTAATTCCTTTAACGGAACGGTCGAAGATATTGATGAAGAACGCGCAAGATTGAAGGTGGCTGTGTCCATCTTTGGTCGTGCAACCCCGGTAGAGCTGGAATACTCGCAGGTCGAGAAACTCTGATTTACCGGTTTAACCGTGTGGGAGGCCTGCCATGGCCGCACCACACACTCAGTACCAAAACTTTCTCTGAGGTAACAAATGGCTAAAAAAATCAAAGGCTACGTCAAGCTGCAAGTGCCGGCTGGGCAGGCTAATCCGTCACCCCCCATCGGCCCGGCCTTGGGCCAGGCTGGCCTGAATATCATGGAATTCTGCAAAGCGTTCAACGCGCAGACGCAGAACCTTGAACAGGGTATGCCCATCCCCGTCGTCATTACGGCTTATGCCGATGCGACGTTCGAATTCACAACCAAGACATCGCCTGCCAGCTTCTATTTGAAGAAGGCTGCGAAATTGCAAAAGGGAACGTCCACCGCCGGTCGCGAAACCGTTGGCCAGGTCACCATGGCGCAGGTTCGTGAAATTGCCGAATTGAAGATGGTTGATCTGAATGCCAACGATTTGGATGCGGCGTGCCAGATGATCAAGGGTTCGGCCCGTTCCATGGGCATCGAGGTTGTAGGATAAAGAAATGGCAATTAAAGGAAAACGCCTGAAGAAGGCGAATGAAAGCATCGACCGCAGCGCTCTTTATGATCTGGGTGATGCCGTCAAGATACTTAAGGCAAACGCCACAACCAAGTTCGACGAAACCGTTGAAATAGCAATCAACCTTGGTGTCGATCCCCGCCATGCCGATCAGATGGTTCGCGGCGTTGTTTCGCTGCCCCATGGGACTGGCAAGTCGCTTCGTGTTGCCGTGTTCGCCAAGGGCGATAAGGTCAAGGAAGCCGAAGATGCCGGTGCCGATTTCGTCGGTGCCGAGGATTTGGCTGAAAAAATCAAAAAGGGCGAGATCGATTTTGATCGGTGTATCGCTACTCCGGACATGATGGCCGTCGTCGGTCAGCTTGGTAAGGTTTTGGGTCCCAAAGGCCTGATGCCAAATCCGAAGCTGGGCACCGTAACCATGGATGTCGCCGGTGCCGTACAGGCCGCCAAAGCGGGGCAGATCGAGTTTCGCGTTGAAAAAGCCGGCATTATTCATGCCGGTGTTGGCAAGGCCAGTTTTTCAGCCGAAGCCTTAAACGAGAACCTGAGCGCGTTCATCGCGGCCATTGCCAAAGCGAAGCCAACAGGTGCCAAGGCGACCTACATGAAGCGTGCGAGTGTTAGCACCACCATGGGGCCTGGCGTCAAACTGAACCTCGGCCCGCTGCTGAGCTGATTGTTTGGTGAATAGAATACGCCTGTTGTCTGGTAACGGACGACAGGCGGACAGGGAACGGAAATATCCGAACCCGCCCTGTCCAAGACTGTAGGCGAGGCCAAGGCACTTAAATGTTGCGGCCTTATAATGGGATTTCCCACCTGCACAGACAGTGCTGAAAACCGTTTTTCCGGATGTCAAAATCCGGCACGCGGCTTGAACTGGCGCACTGGACAGGCTTGTTGGTCTTTCTCCGAAATGTTTCGGGAAGGGCTTAAGTCCAACGGTCCTGATCCGCTTTTTGCGGAAAGGGACCTTAAGAAGCTGGAGAAGACAGTGGACCGAGGACAAAAAGAAGATCTGGTTGCTTCCATGCATCAGACGTTCGATGACGCCGGTATGGTTGTCGTTACCCATTATTCCGGGTTGACGGTTGCCGAACTGAGTGTGCTTCGTGCGCAGATGCGTGAAGAAGGGGCCAGTTTCAAAGTCACCAAGAATCGGCTCACGCGGCGTGCCATCGACGGCACGAAATTCAGTGGCCTAAGCGACATGTTTATCGGACCGACGGCTATTGCCTATTCGGATGATCCGGTTGCTGCTGCAAAGGCTGCCGTAAACTTCGCCAAGAAAAACGACAAGCTTGTCGTTCTTGGTGGTGCTCTTGGCGACAAGTTGCTTGATGTTGACGGTGTGAAGGCGCTTGCCGCCTTGCCGGGACTCGATCAACTGCGCGGCAAGATCGTTGGATTGCTGGTCGCTCCGGCAACCAAGATTGCAGGTGTGCTTCAGGCACCCGGTGGTCAGGTTGCTCGTGTTATCAGCGCCAAAGCTGCACAAGGCGAAGCCGCTTAATACCAAAACCGATTCTTATAATTCGATTACGACAGTTCAAGTCTATGGAGATACAAAATGGCTAACTTAGAACAGCTTGTTGACGACCTTTCGGCCCTGACAGTTATGGAAGCGGCTGACCTTTCTAAAATGCTCGAAGAAAAATGGGGCGTTTCTGCCGCAGCACCTGTTGCTGTTGCTGCAGCAGGCGCTGCCGCTGGTGGTGAAGCCGCCGAAGAAAAAACCGAATTTGACGTCATGCTTTCCGCCGTCGGCGAAAAGAAGATCAACGTCATTAAGGAAGTCCGCGCCATTACCGGCCTGGGACTGAAAGAAGCCAAAGATTTGGTTGAAGCAGCTCCTGCCGCCGTTAAAGAAGGCGTGAGCAAAGACGAAGCCGAAGATATCAAGAAGAAGCTGGAAGAAGCCGGCGCTTCGGTCGAAATCAAATAATACCAGGCCCGCTTGTTTAAGCGGGCTATGTTACCGGATTAGCCGACGGAGGATGTTTTATTCCTCCGTCGGCGAGTTCATAAGAAAGAAGACCGCACAATTCCTTTCGTATTGGCTTTACCGAGGCCGGGAAAATGGATGTGCTTGCCTCAAACGGGGCGCCCTGGCTGGTAATATTAACCGGCCCCGGAACGCAAAGCCGGGATATTGTTTTGGGCGCTCAGGAATTGAAGGCCGGGTTTCTCCGATTGCGGTGGTCGGATCAAGCCCTGTCTCCGAATTTTAAGTCGTAGGAAAAACTTGTAATGGATCAATCCTATACGGGTCGCAAGCGCGTACGTAAATTCTTTGGACATCTAAAAGAAATCGCTCCGATG
>Ga0316204_10005052_pt1 | contig 22511 bp, 18 predicted proteins | sample 6monrhotite_MG_2_FD_205661 | JGI IMG/M metagenome (GOLD analysis project Ga0316204, IMG submission 205661) | Microbial mat bacterial communities from mineral coupon in-situ incubated in ocean water Damariscotta River, Maine, United States -... | ecosystem: Environmental > Aquatic > Marine >... | reverse complement strand
TCGAGTGACCTCGGTCACCTCGTAGCCGGCGTCAGCGAGGACCCGGCCGATCGTGCGGGGGCTCGCAGAGAGCCCCTCCGAGCGGCGCAGGACGTCGTGGATCCGGTCTTCGCCCCACTCGGGGTGGGTCTCTTTGAGGAGCAGGATCGCGCGCTTGGTCGCTTCGCTCAGGCGGGAGCCCGTCCGCTGGCGCGGGCTGTCCTCGAGGCCTGCCGGCCCGTCGCTCTCGAAGTGCTTCTTCCAGGCGTAGAGCGAGTGCTTGCTGACGCCGACCAGCGGCGCGAAGTCCTTCGCCGGGAGCTTCGAGCGGATCCAGGTGTCGAGGATCAGGAAGCGCTCCTCGGCGGTATAGGTCCGGCGCGCTGCCGCGGCCGGCTTGCTCCGGCTCCGGCCGCCGCGCGCCTTCTTCCGGGTGCCGCTCAGCCGGGGAGGCTTGGGCGGAGGGAGCTCTTCGTCCTCGAAGGGCTCCTCCTCACCCTCGTCGAGATACACCAGCGGCGTCTCGTCGAAGCGCTCGGGTGGGAAGGCTTTCGCCTCGGGTTGGGTCTCGTCGTCTTGCCAATCGTCGCGCTTGGTCACGCGTCCTCCACGGGCCTCAGCCCTGTTGTGGAGGAGGAGGTTTCTCTACCCCTTTCGCCTCAATTCCATGCGGTCGTTTCGTTCAGGAGGACAGGGGGAAGGCCTGACCCGAGCGAGCGAGGAGCTGGGGCCGAAGCGGCGGCGCTGGGGAGCGTCCAGAGGTAGGCCGCTGGCGCTGAGCGCGACCCGCACGCTCGACCCCGGAGGGGCGGCTCAGCTCCAGTAGAGGATCAACGCCAGGAAGGCCAGGCCGGAGCCGGCGATCAGCAGGAGCCCGAGGCGGCGGCGCTTGGGGAGGCTCGCCCAGAGGTAGAGGCCGCTCGCGCTGAGCGCGATCAGGAGCAGGGCGACTGCGTCCAGGAGCAGCCCGCCCAGGGTGCCGGAGGTCTTGCCGGTGTGAACCTCCCCTAGGGCCGCGACGAGGCCCCTCCGCTCGCGACGGATGGTGACCCGGCCGCTGGAGAGGTCGACCAAGACCTCGCTCGTCTCGCCCGGTCGCTCGAAGCTCAGGTCGAGTCGCTGGCCCTCCTTGGAGAACGCCCCCAGGAGCCCCTTCACGCCTCGAGCGCGCAGCTGGGACACGGCCTCGAGTCCCTCGAGCCCGGGTGGGATCGTGAACGACTCCTCGATCACCTCAGGGGGGCTCTCGAACCAGTCCGAGTGGTGGAGGAGGAACCCAGAGCAGGCGAACAAGAGCAGGGCCAGGAGCCCCACCAGCGAGCCGTAGATGTGCAGGCTGCGGACCCAGAGCGCGGGCTTCCGCTTCCGTCGTCGCGGGGCGCTCACGGGCGTTGACGGTAGCTGGCGGAGACGTCAGCCAGCTCGGGTTGATCCGGACTGTGGCCGGTCGCTTCGCTCGCGCCGCACTCGATCTCGAGGGCGGCTTCGGTGTGCTCCTCGCGACCCCTCGGGGGGCCGTTTTCCCGATTGATGTCGATCCGAACCCGGTATCGACCTTGGGGGACATGCTGGCCGGAGTCGTCGCGTCCGTCCCACTCGAGCCGATAGTGCCCCGGAGCCCGGGTCGCTCGGGTCGTGTTCTTGAGCGCGCGCGGATCGTTGGGGCCGCCGCTCAGGACCCAGCCGTCCCACCAAAACGCAGGCAGCTTGCGGAGATACTTGAGCTCTCCTCGGTCGTGCCAGAGGGCCAGCAGGCGAACGCGGCGGCCAGCTTGGTCTTCGATCCAGACCGCCGTGCCGTGTCGCTTGAACTTCCGCCGCTTCTCCCCTGTGGGGCGCGACTCGCGGAGGGTGAACTCGACCTCGAGGACGTAGTCCGCTGGCCAGCGAAGCTCGGCTGGGCCCGGGCGCTTGCTCGGGCCAGCGCTCAGCGCTCGCCAGCGACGGGATCTCCAGACGCGCTCCTCGCTGTCGAGGACGAGCGCCGCCACCCCAGGCAAGGACTCCACGAGGGTTAGGGACTCTCGAGGGGGCAAGATGCAGAGGATCGTGGCCAGGACGTCAGCGCTCGCGGTGTCTGGGGCGACGACGGTCGCGCCGAGGACCCCTCGGGCCGGGGCGCCCCGGCGGGGGTCTATGAGGTGCTTGCGGCCGCGAGCGCGCCCGTAGTTGCCGCTGCTAGCGACGCAGAGCCCGCGGAGGGCGAGTTGGGCCAGGGGCGGGCTGTTTTCGGCGGGGCGGCGGGGATCCGCGACCTCGATCGGCCACGGCGCGTCGCGGTCGCGCTCGGCGCTGCCCGCGAGGGCGATCTCCCCGCCGATGTCAACCAAGGCTCCTCGAGGGGTGGGCTTCGTGCGCATCACCGCGCGGAGGGCGCGGTCGACGATGAAGCCCTTCGCGATCGCGTCCAGGTCGAAGGCGCCGTCCCGCTCGCAGGTCAGGGAATAGGTCCGCTTGCCTTTCCGCGCGACGCGAAACCCGACCCCCTTGGCGGCGGGGGTCCCTTGGGGAGCCTTCTCCAGGCGACGAAAGAGGAGCCCCGCGTAGGGCGCGAAGGCTCCCCCTGAGCGCTCGTGCCACGAGACGGACCAGCCGAGGACGCGCGCGAGATACTTGGAGATCCTCACGTCGCGCCGCTTCTCCCAGGGCAGGGCGTTGAGCTGAGAGAGCTCGCTCTCTGGGTCGTGGCGGCTGAAGGTCTTGCTGTGACGTTGGATCTCGTCGAGCGCCGCTTCGAGGTAGGGGGCTCCTGGAGCCTCCTCAGGGAGGACCACGACGAGGCGGAGCGAGGTCCCGAGCACGTTCTCCTGATTGAATTCGACTCTCCCGGCGCTGGCGAGTGGCTGTGGGGGCGGAGGAGAGCCTGCGCCCTCGCCCAGGGCAGGGGCGGCGGCGGGAGAGGGCGAGGGGGAGCCGAGCGGAGGAGCGGGCGCAGGGGAGTCAACCGGGGGGGCGGGCAGATGGGGGGCGACAGGAGGGGCAGGCGCGTCGGGCCCCTGCGAGGACTTGGCCCGCTCCGCCTCAAGGACGGAAGAGACGAGGGCCTGCTCCTCGCCACGCCGAATGACCCCTGGGAGCAGGAGGCAGGTCAGGAGGGCGGCGAGCAGTCCCAGCGCTTGGCCGAGGCGGGCTCGGAGCGCGGGGCTCTGGCTCTGGCTTTGGCTCACACTGCATGACAGACAGAGCGTGCGACCCGCGCGGCTCCGCTTGCAGAGCGTGCACACGGGGCTCTGGCACTCGGCGCAGCTCGCGACTCGAGGCCACTCGGGGTGGCGAGGGCAGGAGTCGCCCGCACTGGGCGGGGAGGCGTCTGGCGGTGTGGGCATGGGCGAGCAGCGACGCCGCTAGAAGGCTGTGTCGCCTTCTCTGCCGCTGAGGCTGATCGCGTTGTCACCGACGACCGGACGCAGGGCTTCGAGGAATTCGCGCTCCTTGTCTTCGCTCTTGAGTCGAACCAAGAACACGACCTCGTTCAGGAGTCCTTGGCGGACGAGAGAGACCGAGAGGCGGCGGTGATCCGCGAGGTGGCTGCGAAAGCAATCCCGCAGGACTTCGTCGTAGTTCTGAGAGCTGTCGAGGCGGAGGCGAAGGACCTTGAGGGTCTTGTCACGGACGCCGTAGCCGATCCAGACGAGGACGAACACGATCACCATCACGACGAGGGTGAACAGGACCGTCAGGCTCAAGAATCGGCAGCCGGCGCCCATTCCGACGGCGACCGCCCAGAAGATGAACGCCAGGTCCCGGGCCTCCTTGACCGCGGTTCGGAAGCGAATCACGGACAGCGCCCCGACCAGGGTGAAGGCTCGCGCGAGGTCGTCGCCGACGATCAAGGTCACGAAGGCCACCACGAGCGGGCACAGGATCAGGACTTGGACGAAGGGCCGAGAGAAGTCGACGCCTCGATGGGTTCTGCGGTAGGTCTCGCTGAGGATGAACCCGCAGAGCAGGGCGCAGAGGAGCGAGAGGAGGAGGTCACCTGGCTTGACGGCCAGCGGGCCTCCGAACAGGCCTTCGAGGCTCTTGAGCAGTTCAGACATGGTGGGGTTCGGGCGCCTCTGGGAACAAGACGCGATACCGCTCCTTGAGGGGATCAGGCAAGCTGCTGGAGCGCAGCACACTAAAACAGTATTTGGAAATGCTCCGCCGCGAGACGCTGACTTGACGGAGGGCTGAGGCGACGAGAGGCGGGAGCGGACCCGTCGACTTGACTTCGAGGATAGCAGGGTCCCCCGCGCCGGTCAGCATAGGCGTCAAGGGCACCAGGTCGACCTCGTCTGCGAGGAAGGTCTCGACGAGGTCCTGCCCCCAGCAGCGGAGCCGCCGGTCGATGGTGAGGCGAACCGCGGGGTCTTCGCGGAAGACCATGGCTTCTCGGTCGTAGCGCGTGATGACGCTCGGGAGGAGCTCACGGCGGAGCTCGAACTCGGCCAGGAGGACGCGGGCAGCGGGGGAACCTCCGTCCGCGAGCGCGACCAAGGGCGCGAGGTCACCGCGCGCGACGCGCTCGAGGTCGACGTCCGGCAACGCCAGGCGAGACTTCAAGATCCGGCGCTTGTGCTTCCCCTTGAGCTCCAGGAAGCCCGACCGAGCTTGGCCGTAGCGCCGGAGGCGGATCTTCGAGCGCTTCTTCAGGCCTTCGACCTTCTCGTGGAACAAGTCGAAGCTGGCGGTGTCGAGGTAGAGGCTGGTGATCGTGTAAGCCGGGCACTCCGGCGAAGCATGAGGGTCGCGCTCCCAGAGGCCTTGGAGGACCCCAAAGAAGTGGTCGAGTTGGGCCTCGGTGGCCCAATACTTGAGCTCGTAGCGCGGAGCTAGCCTGCTCACGTGAAGTCCCGGTGGCGTGCGAAACCAAGCGCCACGTAGCCAAAGAGGGCCAGGCTTAGCCAGAGGAGGAGGCTGCGATCCCTGTCGCCGGGCGTCTGCACGTCTTTGCTCTCAGCTTCCGGCTCCGGCGCTGCGGTCTTGACGGTCGTCCCCGCGTAAAGCCTCGCGCTCCGCGGGCGGCTCGCGAAGTAGCCTCTAAGGCTGCTCCGCAAGTAGCCTGAGCGCATCTGTGTATAGCGCTCGAGGATTTCCAGTCCGCTGGCGAAGGCCGCCTCGCTCACGGCTCCCTTGGAGTAGATATCTCCCTCTTTCCTCTTCTCACGCTCGTAGAACCCCCACGCGCCGCGGTCGAGGCGGAGGAGCTCGTGACCGGCCTTGGTGCGGCGTCGCATTTCGTTGATCAGCCGACCACTCTCGAGGGGGCCGCGCATCAGAGCCTCGATTCGGTTGTGCAGCATGTCGCAGAAGGACGGAACCGAGAGGAACTTGTCTCGAAGCCGGTTCCACCACTTCCGATTCCCAGCGATCATGCGGGCCTCGGTCCCCAGCAGGATTGGGTCCGAGTTGGCCCCGTCGCCTTCAAAGTGATCTCCCCACGTCCTGTCGAGGTCCCAGGGGATCACGGTCCACTTCCCGGTCCCTTCTTGATCCCGAACCCAGTAGTAGTTCTTGATCAAGCTGTCCCAGTGGGAGATGAACACCGTTACCGCGAGGTAGCTCACATAGCGCTCGACGTCCAGCTCACGTCTAAAGTAGGCCTCGAGTTCCTCACCCGATCGGGAGGTGTAGCCCTCAATGAAGTCCCGGAGGTCCTGATAGCTCTGCTTAGGGCGCGTGACCTTGTTCCAGTGAACCTGGTAGCCAGCCATCGTCTCGTAGGCGCGACCGTCAGCCTTCTCCTTCGCGGAGTTTCGCTGAGGAGGGCGTGCCTGGTAGAGGGCTCCGCCAGAGAGGCCGTTCCGGTCCAGAAAGCGGGCGTCGATCATCTCGACCTCCGTAAAGAGCCCGCAGAACTCGCCGTTTATGTGAACGCGAACCCAACGCGCCCGGGGCGAGGGAACGCCAGCCCTTCGGTAGGCCTCAAAGCCCATCAGGTCCCTCAACATCGTGGGGTCATGCCAACCCGAGCGAAGGTTCAGCTGACGCTGCCCCTGATAGCGCGCGGAGCCCGGCATCGTCATGACCCAAGCCCGCTTGAGCCAGTTTCGGGTCCAGCTCCCTCCGCGGACCTGGAGCTTGACCCCACTCTGGATCGCTGAGATCCCCCCGCGGTGAATGGCCACGAAGCTGGTCGGGAATCGCGAGCGCTCTGGACGCTCCAAGAGCCGCGTGTGCTCTTGGGGTGGGAGCTCGAAGCAGTAGAGCGGAAACTCGCTCGTGTCGATTCGACCGTCGAACACGAAGAAGTGGAGCGGCTCCCTCGAGACGCTCTCGTCCTCGAGTTGCTTGCTCTCCCCTCCCTTCACGACGCGAAGGCCAAAGCTCACGAGCGATTGATTCGGGAAGGGCGGAAGCGAGGCGGCCAGGCGACTCCAGCCCGCTCCGCGCTCTCCCGCGGGCTGGAGTTGGACGGACCCCTGCTTAGCGCGAGTTCGCCAATCCGCCCAAACCTCGACGGCCTCCGAGGCCGGGCTGAAGAGCCTCAGGCTGATCCGACCTCGCTGGTCCGGAGACAGACTGCCGCCTGGATAGCTGAGCTCGTCGACGGCCGGGACGGGGAGGCTCCCCTGGGCTGAGTTCTCCCGCCCCGGGCTGGGCTGGGCTGGGGCCCAGTTGAGCGGGCCCTTGTAGGCGCTGGTGGGGTCTATTCGCTGGAGCGAGAGGTTAGGCGTAGCTGGCGCGCGATAGCGAAGGGAGTCGAGGAGTTGGCCGGCGTGATCGAAGAGGCGCAGCTCGCCTTTCCTCGAAGGGCGGCCTGAGAGCTCGCCCGCCGAGGTCACATCTCCGTAGGCCTCGCGGAGGCTCCTTTCGCCCTGGACCGAGAGGACTAGGTAGCCGTCGGGAGCCAGAGTCGTGGAGTGCGCGAAGGCGAAGCGGACGTCTCCCGTCAGGTGATAGCCGCGAAGCTCGACCGGGTCAGAGCCCACGTTGTGAAGCTCGACGAACTCGGCCCCATGAACCATGACCTCGCTGATCACGACTCGCGCGCTAGCCAAGGCAGGGGTCAGGGCGAGGAGGGTCGCCACGAAAGGGGTCAGGACTCTCACAAGCGAGTCCCCGCCCGGAGCCCCCCTCGGGCGACGTAGACCCCGAGGAGCACGCTCAGGCCGAGCAGGAGCGCCAGGTCCCGCCAGGAGTCGCGTCGCGCGGAGAGCACAGGCCGAGCCCCCTGAGCCCGGAGGAACCTTCGTCGACTAGCGACGAAGGTCTCCAAGCGAACGAGCTCACGCTCGACGTGGCCCTCGGTCCTCGGCTTCTCGACCAGGCGGCCGTCGTAGCGGCTCGTGTAGGACTTCCAGCGCGCAGCGTCCGCCAAGATCTCGGGCCGCGCCAGCGCGACCAGCTCACGAGCCCGGGCTCCGATCCGCTCGACCGTGAACTCCCGCTCAGTGAGCTCGGCCAGGATCGCTCGGAGCCGCTCGACGAGCGGAGGCTGCTCGAGAACTGCCGTCCGGACTCTATTCCACCACCGGCGCCCTCCCCAGCTGATCGGCCGGGCCCTGGTTCCGAGCGCTATCGAGGAGCGCGACACGAGCCAGAGCCCCTCATAGTGGTCGCCCCAGGTCCGATCGAGGTCCCACGGGATCACCTCCCAGCGCAGGCGGTCGCGGTCGAAGCACCAGGTGAAGTTGCGGTTCACGCTGTCCCAGTGGTGAAGCAGGATCGTGACGGCGAGGTAGCGGAGATAGCGGTCGAGGTCGAGGCTCCGCTCGAGGTGGGCCTGCGAATCGTCGCTCTCCGCGAGTCCTTCCAGGAAGCGGCGCAGCTCCCCCAAGATCTGCTCGTCGTCGACGACCCAGCTCGCCTCGTAGAGGCTGGGGAGGCTCAAGGCTCGGCCGTCGCATTGAAGCTCGACTGGATCCTGGCGGGATTGGCGCGGCCGAGCTAGCCCGGCGTCTATGCGCCCGTTGCGCGCGAGGAAGGCCTTGCCCAGCGGCTCGACTTCGGTGTAGAGGCCCAAGAACTCACCGTTAAGCTCGACTCGAACCAGTCGAGCGCGAGGAGCTAGGACGCCTGCCCGGCCGTAGAGCTCGAAGCCGAGGACGCGCCTCAGTCCGAGCGGGTCCCGCCAGCTCGTGCGGAGGAGGACGCCTCGCATGCCTCGGTAGCGACCCCTCTCGAGCTGCAGAACCCAAGAGCGCTTCGGCCACCTCCGGCCGCTGGCGCGCCCTCGGGCCTGGAGGCTGACCTGTCCGAGGGGACGGGCGCGTGACCCAGGCTCAGTGACGGCGAGCTGGGCTTGAAAGCGCTGCTGCGCTGGGCTGGCCTGGAGTCGGGCGAGGTCCTCGGGCGAGAGCTCGAGGGAGTAGCAGGGGAGGCGCGTCTGGACGGGGCTGCTGGAGTAGACCGAGAAGGGCTCGCCGCTCAGGCTGTCGCTCGCGACTCGGCTCGTGCTGGAGGCGCTGCGGAGGACCCACTCGTAGAAGATCGTGGAGTGATTGGGGCGCGGAGGCAGGATGGCGGCGGCATGGACACCTCCGGGGCCGGGCGCCTCGAAGTGGACCGGGGTCGAGCGCCGCTCAATCCGCGGGCCCCACCACTCCACGTAGCCCTCGAGCGGACGCTCGCCGTTGATGCGGCACCTGACCTGAACAGGTTCCGCGGGGCCGGGCTGACGCGGCGAATGGCGAGTCTGATCAACGAGGAGAGGTTGAGCTTCCGGCGAGGTGACGACGCGGCCTGGCGTGGGGAGGCCCAAGCGCCAGTTCAGGTGTCCGCGATAGGGGGTGCGGAGGAAGCGGCGATGCACGGACTGCCCCGGAACCAGCTTGCGGTAGCAGGCGAGGTCGATCTCAGCCCCCTGCGAGTCGTGGAGCCTGATCTGGCCTCCCTCGTTGCGAATTCTCCCCCAGCAGCCGACGAGCTGCTGGCTCGCGGGGAAATCCACGAAGCGCTCGCGGAACTCGAGCACACTCTGAGCGACCACGAGCCCTTCACCAGGCCCCAGGACGAGCGATTGCAGGAAGGTGTGCTGGAGATCTCCGGTCAGCCGGTAACCCTCGAGATCAAGGGCCTCTCCGCTGAGGTTCTGGAGCTCGAGGAACTCGGGGTTGCCCTGATGAACCTCCGTAATCACCAGCCCTGTGTCCGCTGCGAGATCCGAAGCGAAGAGGTGAACCAAAACGAGCGCGACGCAGCACGACCACAAGGGCCGGCTGCGCGTTGCGCTCGAACTGAGCAGCAAGAACCTAGGGAGTCTGAGGGAAATACTGCGTCCTCAACACGATGGTCTTGGCGATCGTCGAGCCGTTGGGAAACCAGCTCACCGTCACTTGAACCTCGAACGAGTCCGCAGCCAACCAGTCAGCGGTTTGCGCGACCGCAGTTGGTGGGGTGTTCGTGTCGTCGAACTGATAGGGGATGATCGTGAGGTCACCCGTGTAAGCCGTGTAGTTGGCGAACTCAAGACTCCGCTGAGAGGTGAAAGGCAGCTGCCAGACGTTGTTGGCGGCCCCGCTCTTGGCGAGCGCGACTACGTTCACGTCGGCGTAGGTGCCTCGGAAGTCCTTGTTGGAGACCACGTAACTCAGGGCACCCTCGGCGAAGGTGACGGCGTCTGCCTGTTCCTTCATGAGGCGGTTGACGGTCACCGCGTTGGTCATGGCGACGGCGAGTCCAACCAAGACAACGGTCAAGATCCCCATGGCGACGGTGACCTCGACGAGCGAGAGCCGGCGTCGGCTGGCGTGGAGGTGTGGGGTCTTCACTCAGCTAGTTCTTGGAAATCGAGCCGTTGGTCGCCACGGCGGTGTTGATCTTGCCGTCAGTGTCGATCATTCCAAGGGTTCCGTTCCCCGTTACCTGAACTTGGTTCAGCCCAGCCATGCCGAACTCCCAGGGCTGCGGGGCCTCAGGGACGAGCGCGGCCTGCATGCTGAGGACCATTGGCCCTCGGCTGGCGTGGTTTTGGTTCGAGGCGCGGGCTAGGGAGGTCACTTCGTAGTAGAAGTCGGTTCCGGAGATCACCTTGTATTCCACTCGGACCGCGAACTCTGGGTCGCCTCCGAGGCCGAAGTCAACGGCCGGGGGAGTGGTCAGGAGAGCTCGCGCCGAGCCTGCCCCGCCGGTCGCGAAGTCGGCCACAGCGCCTCCGGCCCCAGGAGTGTAGTAGGTCCCCGTCGTGTCGAGGAGGAGGTTCGGGCCCCGCCCCACGAGGACGACGTAGTAGGGGTTGGCGGGGCTGCCGTCGCCAGCCCAGAGCGCTGGGTTGTCAATCGGCGTAAACGCGGTCCCCTTGCGAAGATCCTTGCTGAGGAAGGCCGCGGCAGCGTGGACGCCGCCGCGGGACTCGTTGCGGACGATGCTGGACTCGGTCGTGCTCTTGGTCTGGGTGTAGAGGACCCCGGTGGAGTTCAGGACCACCAAGAGGACGCCAGACGCGATCATGACCAACACGAGGACTTGAATCAGCGCCGTCCCCCGGCGCGTAGCCGTGACTCGCACGCTTACTTCTCCACGATGGGCATGATCCGGAGCGACCGGCTGGAGCCTGCTTGGCTAGCGGTCAGGAGCGAGTCGTCCAGCGCAATGTTGGCCAGATCACCGGAGAGGGTGAGGGTGTTGTTAGCGAGGGCCGCGCCGCGGAAGCTCGTCGTACGAACGGTCACGTCTCCGACCGCCTGCACCTGCACCTGTCCGTTGCCGAGGTAGGTGACCGAGTTGAAGTCGACGGTCGTGTCGCTGTAGAGGACCAGGGTCGTCCCGTTCTGGAGCGAGATCTGGGTGGCGTCGAGGTTCACGCCGCCGCTGCGAAAGTGGAGGTGGACCTCGCCTCCGCCGCTGAAGGTCAGGGTCCCCCCTGTCATGTTCGCACCGTCGTAGTGGTAGGTGCCAGCCACGAAGTTCGTGTCAGCGCTGAGCGTCCCCCCCACGTCGGTTCCGCCGGTCGGGGCGGCGTAAGAGAAGTCCGGGATCAGAGCGGCGATTCGCTTGACCTCTCCTCCGACCGAGGTGTCAACCACCACGTCAGCAGGAGGATCGCCCGCGGCCCCATGGAGGCCGAGGTGTCCGGGAATCGTCGCGGTCCCTCCGCCAGCGAGCGCGACGCCAAAGCAGCCGAGCGCCAAGCCGACGACGACTGCGCCTATCCTCAGGTTCCTAGTTTCCATATTGAGCCTCCTGTGCCTTCCCGCGTGTCCGAATCTATCTGCTTCTTGTTTAGGTATGTATCTGTAGCGGTCTGTTACTGCATCGCGGTCGCGTCATAGGCCACGACCGAGACCTGGCCACCCGCGACCGGAGCTGGGTTGACAAACTGCTCCACGCCCCCCGGCCCTTCTCCAGTGCTGATTTTGAATGCGATCTCGATCTGCAAGTAGTCGCCGAGGTTCGTGACGCGAAAACGGAGCACGTTTCGCGAGATCTCCCGGGAGGTCCCGTCAGGCTGCCGAAGCCGGAGGACGCCACCGCGTGTGGCTCCGGCGGAGGCGTCGAAGGTCACAGGCATCACGGCCCCGGCCGAGTCGACGACCTCCAGGACAGAGGCCTGATTCGCCACGTCGAGCTGAACCTCGGATCCGACCGTCACATAGGCTGGATCCTGGAGCGGTCGGATCTGAATCGAGGAGTAGAACTCGGCGGCTGAGGCAGCGTAGGTGCTCGCTGCGTGATCGACGGCCGCCGAGCGGAGGCTCCGCGAGACCTCCTTGAACACTCGCTGGGCCTCGGCGTTGCCGAAGGCCCGAGACTGCATGTCGTTCCCGAGCTTCGCTTGAGAGCTCATGGAGAGCATAACCACGAGCATCAGCCCCGCCAAGATTGACGTGGCCACCGTGACCTCGACCAGGGTCAATGCTCTTCGACGAACTCTCACTAGCGAACCTCGCCCGTGTCTGTATCTGTAGGTGGCGACTTCTCGGGAGGAGCCACTTCACCAGACTCTAGGTCACCAGACTCTAGGTCACCAGACTCTAGGTCACCAGACTCTAGGTGGATGTCTCCCTCTGACATGATCGTAAGAGAGCGCCCTTTGGGAGACTCCTGCTCGCCGGAAGATCCGGAGCCGTAGGCTCCAAAGCTAGCGCCGGTAGGCGCGCTCTGATTGCTCGGGCCGAACAGGCTCGTGTTGAGCGACAGGAGCGCTCCCGCAGCGATCGCTGCCGCTAGCGCGGCGACGGCAAATCGAGGCAAGCCCGCTTGGCTCCTCTGGCGAGAGCCAGAGGGTTGGACCAAGACGGACCGCCAACGATCACCCTGCGTTGGCTCGAAGCGGAACTCCTCAGCGAAAGCGAGAGCGAAGAGCTCCTGCTCGGGCCCCGCCGCGCACTCAGAACACTCGAGGAGGTGAGCCTCGACGAGCGCGGTCTCTGCTGCTTCCAGCAGGCCGTCTCGCCAAGCCTCCACAAGGGGGCCAGCCTGATCACAGGTCGTGTTGTTCATGCCGCCTCCTTCTAAGAATCAAGTAAGTGACTGGGTTCGCGAACGCAGGGCCTAAGCCAGCGACCTAGCTTCCGCTGGAGTCGCTTCCGCTGGAGTCGCTGCCGCTGGAGCCGCTGGAGCCGCTGGAGCCGCTGGAGCCGCTGGAGCCGCTGGAGCCGCTGGACGAAGACCCGCCGCCGCCCGGCTCGCTGATCTCGACGTCCGACTCGCTGACGATGCCCACCGAGACGCCGTTGCCGCCCGAGCTGCTGCTGGAGCCGCTGCTGCCGCTGCTGCCGCTGGAGCCGCTGGAGCCGCTGGAGCCGCTGGAGCCGCTGCTGCCGCTGCTGCCGCTGCTGCCGCCACCGAGGACGACGCCCTGGGCGTCCTGCTCCCCAGTTTGGTCGCTGGTCATGCAGAACCCAGCTCCCAGCAAAGCCACCGCCGCCACGCAGCCCAAAACAATTCCAACCTTCTTCATAATCGTCCTCCTTTGGATCAATTAGGAGTGCAGCCAGGGCCTCAAATCTGTTGCGGCGAGAAAGAATACATCGCAAGTCGTTTCGCTTCAGCGACTTGCGCGCTCACGGAGGCAGCCGGCCGCGGCGCCGAAGCCTTGGGCTTGCAGCTCCTCGAGGAACTGAGGGAGGGTCTGAGGGTCCTTCGAGCCAAGCAGCAAGCCTCTGAGGAGGACGTAGAGGCGATCTGGGCCTGAGAGGTCCACCTCTTGGGCGCGAGCGGCGCCCAGGTCCCATGCGAGCCACTCCTCAAGGCTAGGTGCCGCCTCGAGGTCCCAGGTCCCTCCGACGACCTTGAGCGCAGCGGCGGCCCGAAGAAGGGGGTCGAACTTCCTGGCTTCCGCCCGCCAGTCGAAGCTAGGGAAGGCGGCCTCGGCGCCGCGAAGGCGGGCGCGGCAGCGAATCCCCCGAGCGGGGTCTAGCTTCCAAGCCAAGGCCTCACGGAGGCCGACGCTCTCCCAGCGGAGGCGAGGGTGCTTTGGCAGTCGGCTCCAGATCCGGCCCCCGAGCTGTCGGAGGAGCTCTGGCTCCTCCGGCCAGCCGCGGAGATCAGCCTTCCCAGGCCCTGGGGCCTCGACTCGCAGCTCGAGGGCGGGGAGCGGGAAGCCCAGCTCTGCTGCGAGGTCTAGCGCTCGCCCGCAGCGAGTGGCCAAGCCCCGGAGAGGGACTAGGTCCCAGGTCTTAGAGGCTAGGGAGACGCGACCGCCCCTGGTGGCGACCTCGCACTCGAGCCTTCCCCGCACATGACCCGCAGCCACGACGCCTTGGGTCGTGGGGTTTGGCTCAAGGCTCTCAGCCAGGGTTGCTGCGACGTACGCCAAGCGCGTCCAGCTCCGCCCTTGGGCTTGAACCGAGAGGGCCCTCAGGTCCCGCGGCTCCGCTCGCGTCACCGCCAGCTGAAGGGTCGCCTTCCAGGCGCTGGACGCGGAGCCGAGGTCGCGAACTGCTTCTGCGACCACGGGATCGGCGAGGCCCCCCTTCGTCGGGTCGAGCCACCTCCCAGCCGAGTCTTCCGCGAGCGCGAGGAGGATCGCCCGCTTCCCGCCTTCGGCCTCGCGAGCTCGACTGAGCAGGCCCTGGGTTCGGGCCGGACCCTCACCCCAGTGAGCCCCCAGGACTCGGGCCAGGTCGTCAAGGGCCGGCCCCGGGGGGATATCGTCCAGGGAGACCTCTCGGGTCCAGCGAGCGAGAAAGAGCAGGGCAGCGAAGGTCCCCCAGCTGCGAGCGTAGGCCGCTTCGCCGCTGAAGCGGCTCGCCGCGGCCAGGCTAGCCTGGCTGGGGAGCTCTCCGCGCGCTCTGAGCTGCTCGAAGCGCGTGGCCCAGCTCGCGTTCGGGCGCTGTCGCACGCACCCAGCGTCGATTCGCCAAGCCTCCAGATTCACGGCTAGACCCTCGGCGAAATAGCCTGGGACGCGCTCACCAAGGATCTCGCAGGTCGCGTCGTGAGAGATCTCGTGCTGAAGCAGTGGCCAGGTCGAGCTCGGCTCGAGGACTACGAGTCGCTCGTCGTTGAGGCGAATGTAGCTCGTGCCGCGTTGGTGCCGCCCAAGGGCGCTCTTGACGTAGGCCGTGGCCTCTGCCGGCTTGGAGAACATGTGAAGGCGAAGGCCTCGGGGCTCGCTCTTGCCTCTCAGGACTCGACCTACGGCGAAGTGGACGTCGGAGCAGAGGGCGACGACGTCTCCTTGGGCGCGGAACCCTGGCGCGAAGACCTCGATCCCGTCTCTGAGCTCCCCCCGCGGGCTGAGGGGCGGGAGCGAGGGGGGCGGGCTCGGGCGCGACCCCCGGCCCCGAAGTGCTCCCAGCCAGAGGATCCCCGCCGCCAGGAGCAGGAGGGCTGCTCCTGCGAGCGCCGCGCGCCTCACTTGGGCGCCTCGGTGGCCCCGCGGAGCTCGTCCCGCAGGGCTCGCTTCGCGCGATAGATCAGCGGGGAGACTGCCGCCAAGGTCGTGTCGAGGGCCTCGGCGATCTCTACGCAGGTCATGCCCTCGACGAATCGATACTGAAGGGCTTCGCGCATCCGGAGAGGGAGGCGGGCGAGCGCCTCTCGAACTTCGCGGTGCTGCTCTTCCTGGAGGAGGGCCCCTAAGGGCTCTCGATTCGTGATCGAGTCCGAATCTTGGACCTCGGACGCTTGCCGCTGGCGCAATCCCTCGAGGTGCACGTTGCGTGCCACGCCCAGGGCGTAGGTTCGAAAGTCCGAGCGCCCACCGTAGGACGCGAGGCCAGTGTAGAGCCGAACGAGGGTCTCCTGAACGGCCTCCTCGGCTTCTTCGGGGCGTGCCCCCTGGAGCCCGAAGAAGCGCATCAAGATCGGCGCCACGGCCTGGACCAGATCCGCGAAGGCTCCTCGGTCGCCGCCTTGAGCCAAGCGGACCCACTCGTCGAGAGTGGCGCGAGGGAGTCGCTCAGGCCGGCCACTCGGCGCCTCCTGTCCGGGACTCGAAGCGGATCGAGCTGCCCTCGCAGAGGGAGAGAGTTGCTCGGAGAGGGCCAGCTGATCGGGTCTTGACACAGTGAGGCGTCTCTTAGAAGAGAAGAGCGGGCTTCGCGGAGTGGGACCAGGCCGAAGCTCCTGCGGAGCCGCGGCCCAGAGTGCCCTTATAAGAACCCACAGCCCGCCTGCCTAGGGCTGCTCTCCTAGAGGAGCGAGGGGGTCAGTCCGGGCATGAGCCGCGATCGTTGCCTCCCAGGCAGGGAACCCCGCGAAGTCTACGCCGTAGATCCGCCGGAGGGTGTTCCGAGCGGTCAGATAGGTCTCGGGCTCTGACAGCAGGTTGAGGAGAGGCCGCGTGGCCCAGGCCTCGCGGACGCCCGCTTCGGCCAAGACCTCCGCCACGCTCCGCGTGATGGCCGCCGGGGTCTCGGAGTCAGAGAGGACCTCTCCGTAGGCGAGGATCGCTGCCCCGCTGTTGGTCCGCTTGAGCCTCCTGAGCGCCGCGAGTCGATCCTCGGTGGCGAGCCCGAGGTCGAGGAAGGCGGCCACGTCTTCGTCCAAGCTGTCAATGAACTCTCCCCGAGAGGAGAGCCACTCTTCCCAAGCCTCGGGTCCGCTCAAGTCCGAGCGGGTCAGCGCCCGCAGGGTAGACTCGACGTGGAGGGCGAGCCCCCTTGCGCGCCGACTGTCTCGCTTGAGCGAGTTGTCGAGGAGCTCTACAAGGCCGGGGACCGCCGTCACGTCCTGAGAGGCTCTGATCCCGTCTAGCGCAGCGTGGCGCAGGGTGTAGGACTTTCTGGTCTCGACGACCTTGAGCGCCGCGCGGGTCGGGAAGGGCCTCTTGGTGTTCGCCAGGATCCGAAACAGCGAGCTGAGTCGCTTGGTGCTCTGCTCCCGGATCAGGCGGCCCAGCAGCTTGTGGACTCGAGCTTCCTTTCCCAAATGAAGCCAGAGCAGGGCCAGTCGGGTTGGGTGGTCGGCGAGGCTCTTCTCCCAATGCGAAGAGGACGCACCTTCCTCGTGCATCCGAGCCAGGGCGCGGATTCCCAGCGCCGCCCGCCAACGATCTCTGCTCGTCGTCAGCCCCAAGAAGACCTCTTCGAAGCGCTTTCCGCTCGCACCTTGAAGAGTCAGCAGGCCTCGCGCCGCCCAAGTCGCGGCGCCGAGAGCGCCTGAGCGCTCCAAGACGAGGAGCAAGAGCTCCGGTCTCCGCAGGTCGACCGCTTCCTGGGCCGCTGCCCGCTGAAGCTCCGCTCGCGTATGCAGGAGCCCCGCCAAAATCCGGGCGTTCCCCTCAGGAGTGCGCGTCGAGGAGATCCAACCGCTGAAGTCCTCGGGCGGGAACTCTCGAGGAATCGAGACCTCTGGGGCAGCCTTCGTGGCCTTGGTCTTGGAGTAGTCCGAGGCGCGAAGCTTGAGGACCAACTCTCCGAGTCGGATCCGGAGCTGGCCGTCGGGCTTTGCGTAGAACTCGCAGGCGAGGCGAAGGCCCTTCTTCTTGCCAAGGGTCACCACCCCAGGGGCCCAGCGCCGCTCGGCCCAGGCCCGCCGAAGCTTCCCTGCGGCAGAGACTGCCTCAGCCGGGCGCTTACCCTGGTGGGCGATGAGCCGCACGAGCCACCTCCGCTCAGGCTCTTTGAGCAGGGGGAGGACGGCCTGGCGGTGGGCCCCCCCCGCCAGGAATCCTCTCAGCAGGAGGGCGTTGCTCTTCGGGCTGATCTCCGCACAAGCCCGAGCCAGCGCCTTGGGCTCTGGGAGTTTCGTCGTCGGCTTGGCCGGCGGGACCTCCTCGGAGCCCTTTAGGTCTGAGGGTTTGCGAGGGTAGCGGCTCTTAGGCGCCCCCAACCCCAAGACTCGATTGAAGGGCATCCGAATCTCGCCCTCCGGAAAGAGGAGTTGAGCCTTGTAGGACGACGTGACTCGGAAGGGCGCAAAGATGTCGCCGCCTTGATGTCGAATCAGCCGGCGCCAGGATTTGCTGCTACGAAGCCTCCGAGCCCCGGACTTCGCAGAGAGGTCAGAGCCGGCCCCGAAAGCCACGAGCTCGAAGATCCAGGTGGCCTTTCGCGCCCGAACCTCATGGGTCCCGACCTTGCGAACCTCCGCCTTGTCCTCCGCGAGCAGGCAACGGACTAGGTACGCGTTGACCTTGGCCTCCGGGAGCCCGGCGCAGAACTTCTGAAAGCTCGCGTCACGCTTGCGAGCGGCTAGAAAGGCCTTCTCCACCTCTTCAGCAGCCTCGAGCTCCTCAGCGGTCAAGGGGGTGAGCTTCGACCGCTTCCCCAGGCAGCGACTAGAGATCCGGATCTTCCCTTCCGGGAAGCGGAGCACCAAGCTGCCCTTGCTGCCAGGCCGCGCCATGGCCTCGAGGGACCCTCCGTTGAGAACCTTCACCACGAGACGCTCGTAGGGGCCGGCCTCGACTGCCTCGCTCCGAGCCATGCCGAGGAGGAGAATCAGGGCTGGAAGGAAGGCTCGGTGATGGAGGACGGGACTGAAATCACTCATGCGTTTCTTTCTTTTCCATCGGATCAGTTTAGGAGGAGGAGTGACTCCAGGCGAGGAAATCTGTCGCGCCTCTTGATTGCGCCTGCTTCCTCCCGCTACTGGTCAAGTGCGCCTCGGTGTTCAGGAGCCCCGCGGCGAGGACCGGCGCAGCGGACTTGTAAATCTTGCAATGGCCCACGCTGATTGTACAATCCGCTCACTGCAACACCGGAGTTGGCGTTTGGCCCATTGCTTGCAGTCCCACGATCTCCGTCCGGCGCTGCCGGATCGCACGATCGCGCGACCTCGGGAGCCATGACCAACAGCCACGACCCAACTGGAGCCTGGAGCCCACAAGATCACCCCAACCCCGACGACGACAAGACTAAGATCCTCGCCACTCCTCAGCGCATCGGGCCATACGTCGTCGAGGCTCCCCTCGGATCGGGCGGAATGGCGCAGGTGTTCCTCGCGCACCACGCCTTGAGCAAGGCACCCGTGGCCCGGTTATTCAGCCCGGACACGCCAGTGACCTCACCTTCCGCCAGCGCTTCATTCGCGAGGCCAAGCTCGCGAGCGCAATCGAGAGCCCATATGTGGTCAAGATCCACGACTATGGCTCCGAACCGGGCGGCCGGCTATACCTCGCGATGGAGTTCTGCGAGGGGGACTCGCTGGCTGCGAAGCTCCGCAGCGAGACACACTTCTCGTGCGAGCAGTCAATCAGCTATTGCAGACAGGCTCTGACCGGACTTGAGGCCGCGCATGCCGTAGGCATCATCCATCGCGATCTAAAGCCTGACAACTTGATCGTCAGCTCCCAAGACTCGATCTGGGTCGTGGACTTCGGCCTCGCCAAAGAGCACGAACGAGCGGATAGCGAGCCGACCCTCACGAAGACGGGAATCATCCTCGGGACACCGAGCTACATGAGCCCAGAGCAGTCCAATGGACAGCCTTGCGACGCTCGAAGCGACATTTACGCCATCGGAGTCGTGCTCTACGAATGTCTCTGCGGCGAGCGTCCTTTTCATGGCAACCCGCTGGAGATCTTGCTCCAGCACATGAACGACCCGCCGCCTTCGCTGCGTGCCCGAGCGAGGTTCGTCCCTCCACGGCTCGAACGGATCGTGCTCAAGGCCCTCGCCAAGGATCCTGACGACCGCTGGCAATCCGCCTCCGACTTTCGCGCGGCCCTGGAGGCGTTCGCGACCGAAGCTCCGCTGCTGGAGGAGGAGCCCCGGCCACCACAGCGCCTCTGGCTGCTCTTTGCGGTGACGGGCGTCCTCTCCCTGATCGGCGTCGTGGGCTGGGTGCTTCAGGCGTCGCCGCTGAGCCCCCCCGCCTCGCGCGAGGCCTCCCCAAGCGCCGGACTCCGGCAAGAGACCCGCCCGAGCCCCTTTGCTCGGGTGCCTTCGCCCCGCCTATCCCCGTCTCCCACAGCAACGACACGTCCCAGCGCCCGCACCCCCGACACTGGGCAGAAGCTGCGGCTCCTCCTCGAACTTCGCCTCCGAGAGCTGCGCGCCGCCTTGCGTGAGGTGCCGCGCGAGCTGCGCTCGCGACGTCTAGGCCAGGCCTGCGACCGCGTGGGCGCGAACCTCGACGACCTGGAGGCGCACGAACTTGCTGAGCGCCTTGAGCGTGCAGTCAGCCTAGCTTTCGAACTCGAGGCCCACCTCCGGGATGTTCGCCTTCAGCTCGCTCGCCAAGTGCTGGCACGCCGGATCAGCTGCGGCGTAGAGGTAGGGGTCTCACTCGCGGGGTTCATTACGCTGTCTCCGACCCCGCCCACGGAGGTGCGCCGACGAGGAAGGGCCGCGCTCCACGCCCTGCGGGCGGGGGACCTCGGCGCCGCGCGCGAACTTAGCGCGCTCGGCGCTCAGTTGAGAGCAAAGCAGCGGTCGCGCCGATCTCGGGTGGAGCGCGCCCGAGACCTCCTTCTGGGCAGCCTCTCGCGTCTTGAGGCTTCCTGGGGCGATTTGGACCGCGTATGGCATGCAGCGCGGGACGAGGACTTCCCTGGCCCCGCGCAGATCGCGATCGTCCGCCGGCTGGCTCAAGGGCCTCAGGGTGTTCAACCCGAACCAGGATCACTCCTCGCGGGCTGGGCCGAACTCCGCCGCTGGAGCAAGCGCCTCGAGGATGTCCTCGCGACTCACACCAACGACCACGCCGCACTTCGCACCGCCCGGCAGGGTTGGGAACGTCTGCTCCGACTCTCGGACCGCCCTAGCCGCAAGCGGTGGGAGAGGCGGGCAGCAGCGATCAAGACCCGGGACCCTCGGGGTCGAGCGCAGGAACTGGAGAGGTTGACTCACGATTTGCGCGCCGAGCGCGAGAAGCGCGCCCGCGAAGCAGGAGACCTGCGCGCCATCGGCCGTGCATTGAAGGACCTAGCGCGCGCCTTCGAAGGGCAAGACGCTACTTCCTGGCGGCGGCTCCCTGGCCGTCTCCCTGCCCTCGCGCGGCGAACGAGTCGACGCCGATTGGCGTTCGGGCGGATCGGGCCGCTCGGCCTCAACGAAGTCCGGGTTCCAGTCCAAGAGCTCTCGTTCCTCGACCGCGAGAGTGGACGCCAAAGCCAACTCACCGGCTACTGGGTTCTTGTTCGGCGTGAGCAACAACGCTGGGTAGTAGCTGAGTTCACAAACGACCCCTGAGAGAGAAATGACCGCACGACGCAATTGTACTCCCCTTGTCTTAGCGTTCCTTCTCGCTTCGGCGGGCAGCCTCGCTGGCCAAGAACACGTGGTTCCGGCCTCACCCACCAACGACTCACGGCTTGAGGACCTCGAGCGCGAGTTGCTCCTGCTTCGAGACCGACTCCGCTCAATCGAGGAGCGAGCACCAAGCGAATCCGCCGATCCCGACCCTAGAACCGAGGAGACCGAGAACCCCACTGAGTCTCTGGAGACCTCCCTCGAGAGGCTCCTTGGTCACCTCCGTCTCTCAGGCTACGTGTTGGGCGGATACACCTACGATCGTCGCACCGAGACTTCACTGCGACCCCTCCTGGCCGATCACCACTTCATTGGCAGCGACGCCTCGCTCTACCTCCGAGCGAGCCTCCCGGCAGACTTCAATGCTCTCGTCCAAGTGATCTTCAAGCCTCGCCCACAGGACAACGTGTATCGGGTCGACGAAGACGTGGAGATCGAGCGCGCGCGGTTCAGTGGAGTCCAACGCCACTGTTCCAGCTCCGGCTCGGCAAGATCGTGACTCCTGTCGGCTTCTGGAACTACCTGATCCACGACGAGCCCCTTCTCCCGACCCTTACCGTCCCCCTCCCGATCCGCCGGCGCATATTTCCGGAGGAAATCACGGGCCTCGTCCTGGAGGGCGAGCTCCCAGTGGCCGGAGGCCAGCTTGGCTATGTCGGCTGGCTCTCCAACGGAGACTCCTCCGTCGGCGCGCGCGACGACAACAATGACAAGGCCGTCGGAGGACGGCTCTATTACTCGATCCAGGACATGGGACTGCTGGGACGCCTTCGCGTCGGCATCAGCGGATACACAGGCCGCGTCGAGAAGCCACGCAACTATACTCCCAACGACCCGGCCCTCGCCGAGGTCGCGCTACGTGAAGGGCGTCCAACGACCTACTTCAGCGACACTTTCGAGGCCCGCGGCCTAACTCCTTGGGGCGAGTCCGTGCGAGGTGGACGGGATCGCGCGCTGGCAGGCGACCTCCTCTTGGACCTCGCAGGGCTCCGTCTCCGAGCGGAGGTGTTTCTTAACTGGGCGCAGCCGCGAGGAGTCCCAGGTCTGCCGCCACCGCGGAACTACGTCGAGTGGGGGTACTACGTCTACGCAGGCTATCGGATCGAACTCCCGTCTTGGGGCGAGGAAGATGTGTCTCTGGGCACCCTCGAGCCCTTTTTGCGCTACGACGTCTACGACGGTAACAGCAACTTCGTCCACGAGCTGCAATCGCTCCAGCTCGCCGTCTTGGGAATTCGCTACGAGATCAATCGCTATGCCCAACTCAGACTGGAGGTGAACCGCTACATGTACCGCGAAAGTCGGAGGGACTTCACCAGCTTCACCGGCGGTTTGCTGCTCTCGTTCTAGTCGCTCTCGGCTAAGAGCCGACAGCGTCCAGAAGAATCGAACTACTAGCTGGAGAATTCGAGCCCAAGAGGATTAATTGCGCGTGCTACCTACGTGTGCCATGGGCATTGACGCGACGATCCGCGGCTGCAAGCCTTAACTCAGCGAGGGGATTGCATGATCGTGTCTGGAGACCCGAGCGAAGCGTGTGCGCGCGGCGAGCAGCGTGCGACCGAGTGACTTACTTCCCAGCCTCCGCAAGCCGTTACTCCCCAGCCTCCGCAAGCCGTTGGCGCTGACGCTATGCTCTGGGCCAAGGGTCTCGTTCCAAGTGGTGCGAAGACAGCCCGCGCCAGCGGACGGGCTCCCGCCTGAGCGAAGCGACCAAGCGCGCGATCCTGCTCCTCAAAGAGACCCACCCCGAGTGGGGCGAAGACCGGATCCACGACGTCCTGGGCCGCTCGGAGGGGCTCTCTGCGAGCCCCCGCACGATCGGCCGGGTCCTCGCTGACGCCGGCTACGAGGTGACCGAGGTCACTCGACGACGCCACCCGGACAAGAAGCGCCGCTTCGAGAGGGCGCGGCCGAACGAGCTCTGGCAGACGGACCTGTTCACCTTCATGCTCAAGCGCCAGAACCGCCGGGTCCACCTCGTGGCCTACATGGACGACCACAGCCGCTTCGTTGTCGGCT
>Ga0316204_10005051_pt1 | contig 22511 bp, 27 predicted proteins | sample 6monrhotite_MG_2_FD_205661 | JGI IMG/M metagenome (GOLD analysis project Ga0316204, IMG submission 205661) | Microbial mat bacterial communities from mineral coupon in-situ incubated in ocean water Damariscotta River, Maine, United States -... | ecosystem: Environmental > Aquatic > Marine >... | reverse complement strand
CGAGCGGTCGCCACCAGGGCGGCCCAGGGCAGCGGGAGCCTCATCGGGGCCCCCAGCTCTGCGGCGGGTAGGCCGTGCTCTGCGGATGAGGCCGATGAGGAGGGGCTGTGCTCTGCGGGTGAGGCTGTCCCGCGTTCTTGGCGATGTGCTCGGCCATATTGCCTGTGACGAAGCTCATGCCGATCTGGCTGATGGCGCTGATGGCGGTGTTGATGACGCCGACGATGATGCCGATGTTGACGGCGTCCTCGCTCTGAGAGAGCGCGTAGCAGACGCCGCCGGCGAGCAGCCCGATCGTCAGGCTGATCACCATGGCCACGATCGCCTTCCGCCAGCCGTCCAGCAGGCGCGCCTTCGTCGGGGCTGGGGGCGCTGCCTTCACGCGGGCCTGCTCGTCGCGCAGTTCGGCGACGACGCTCCGGAGCGCCTCCCACTCCAGCGTGTCCACGAGGAGGCGCTCCTCGGTCACTCCGTCAGCGGTGAAGGCGTCGCCGGCGTTGGGGCCGCTCACGCTGCCGCCAGGTCGAGCGTGACGGTGCTGTCGCCGCACAGGTCGATGTTCCCGCCTCTCAGGAAGAGGTGCAGTCGGATCCCCCGGGTCAGTGGGTCTCGACTGCCCGAGTAGGTGCAGAGGAAGGAGGGAGTCAGCGTGGGACGCTCCAGGTCGCCGTCCCAGCCCCAGACGTTCACGCCCTTGACCGTGCCGGGGTTGGAGCCGAGGCGGTACGGCTGCATCGTGAGCAGCGTGTGCTCCAGGCCGTCGACGCGCATCTCGTACTCGACGTGGCCATCCGCGACGCGCTCGCCGTCGACCGTGATGGGCTTGTGAATCAGACGCCACTGGATCAGTCGAGGGGTCATGCCGCCACCACCCGTCCGCCGGGGCGGAAGTTGAGCGCCAGGCCGGCGTCGGCGTAGGGCTCGTACAGCTCGGGGTCACGCTGGACGCCGCCCTGCTGGAGCTCGTGGTGAAGATGGGGCCCGGTGCTGTACCCGGTGCTCCCGCTGAAGCCGATCACCTCGCCGGCGCGGACAGACTGCCCCTCAGCGACCACGAGCCGGGAGAGGTGGTAGTCCAGCGTCGACCAGCCCCCGCCCAGGTCCACCTCGGCGAAGATGCCCCGGCCGTCCCGGGCGACGCCATGCAGCGCCGCGACCCTCCCATCAGCGACAGCCCGGATCGGGATGCCGACGGGGAGGCCATGGTCGATGGCCCGGTGGAGGGCGCCGGCGCGGACCTCGTCGAACCAGCCGAAGCAGGGCACCACGCCATCGGGGTAGACCGCGGCGACGTCGGCCCGGGTGAAGGGCGTCCTGAGCGGCGGTGGGGCCGCGCTGGGAGCCACGGGCGCATCGGCCAGCCCCAGCAGCGCCAGGGTGGCCGGGCCAGCGATGCCATCGACCTCGAGCCCGGCGGCGCGCTGGAGCTGGACGACGGCGGTGTAGGTGGCGCGGCCGTAGATGCCGTCCGGAGCCACGGAGAGACCGGAGGCGGTGAGCGCGCGTTGCAGCGCCTGGACACGCCGCCCACGCGGGCCGCCGTAGTAGAGAGTCTGGGTACTCATTGTGGCCACCCCGGCACCGACACCACCGCGCTGGAGGGGCCCACGGGGTCACCATCCGCGTAGCCGGCGTGTGCCTGCGCTGTCCCGGCCGCCAGGTCGAAGGCGACCCAGGGCAGAGCGTCGAGGTCCACCTCAGCGAGACTGAGCGCCGCCGCCGCCTCGGAGATCTCCCCCGGTGCGTTGGGAGCGTCGTATCGATACGCGAGCTTCATGTGGCACTCTCCAGGCTCTCCAGGACGGTGAGCCGCTTGATCGTCACGGTCGATGCCGTGGCGCCGTAGGTCTGGAACTGCCCGCGCAACCACAGCCCCGTGCTCCACGGCGCGTTGGTGGGCGGGGCGATGACTCCGGAGCGGGCGACGAGCCACGCCTGCTTGAGCTCCGTGAGCGTGGAGAGGTCCGTCACCTCCCCGCTGGCCTGCTTCTGGTAGACGCGGGCGGTATCGTGTCGGAGCGAGAGCGCGTGCTGGTAGCTCAGGCCGTGGGCGCTGCCGATGGTGACACCGACGGGCGTGGTCCAGCCGCCGTTGTACATCTGGGCGAGGGCGTTGTAGTTGGTGCCGCCCGTGTACTGGGTGACCGTCTCCAAGGAGTTGGAGTAGGGGCTCGCGTAGGTCTCGCAGGCGGTCAGGAACACCCGGTCGTTGTTCTGGCCGCCGGTGAAGACGACCTCCTGGACGAAGAGGAGGCGGCGGCCGACGTCGGCGGCGTCATCGACGCGGAGGCCCCAGCGGGAGATGCCCGTGGCGCGGCGCTCCAGCTCGATGCCGCTGCCGTTGACGACATGGGCGTCGTGGAGGGTGGCGCTGTCGTACAGGTACAGCGGGCTGCCGTCGCTCAGCGTGTGCAGGCCGTCGCCGCTGGTGAGATCCTGGGCGTCGAGGGCGGCGCAGTCGACGTCGTGGATGATTCGCCAGGGGCCGTCGCTGGTGGTCTTGTAGTCCGTGGCGACGCCGCCGAAGAGGGCGGCGAGCTGGGCGGTGAGGGGGAGGCCGCTGCCGAGTGTCCTGCGGTGGATGGGGTCGCGGACCATCTCAGGCCCCCGCGTCGTCGTCGAAGTAGAGCGCGAGGGTGGTCACCGCGATGTCGGGAACCAGGCGGAGGTGGTCGCCGACCTTGGGCAGCTCCAGGGAGGCTTCGTAGCCGTCCGCCGCGCCGTTGAGGGTGACCGTGCCGCCGTAGACGTAGGCGCCGAGGTCGGCGTAGCGTCGCCAGATGGAGAGGACGACGATGTCGCCGTGGGAGGCCGGGGTGACGGTGACGCGGGCGCGGCGGGCCCAGGTGGGGACTTCAGCGCCGTGGGCGACGAGGGTGGGGGTGAACGCTCCGGAGAGCTCGGTCGGCGAGAAGAGTGTGGGCGAACCAGAAATCATGCGGCGAAGCCCTCTTGGAGGAAGGTGTTGAAGAGGTCGAGCGAGCCCTCGAAGCTCACGCCGCTGCCGGTGGTCTCCCCGGAGAACTCCCCCTGAGTCTCCCGGTGCGCCCGAAGCGCATGCGGGTGCTGCTCGGCGATGACCTCGAAGCGCGCCGTGAAGCCCCCGTTCTCGGGCCGAAGCATCCCCTGGCTCCAGTTCTGCTGGGGGATCCACAGCCCTGGATACGTTCCGCTCTCGGACACCAACAGCGGATCGCCGTCGCCGTGCTCGAAGCGGATGGCGTCGGTGAGGAGGAGCCGGGAGCCGCTGACCGAGCTGATGCGGCTGACCTCCGCGAGGCCCTCGCCGGCGCACTGCTGAAGCCGGACCTCCATGTTGGCCGCCGGCGAGCCCGACAGCCACGCGTAGAGCTTGCCGTCGACCACCACGTCCTGCGTCTCAGGAGCCGGAGCTCCGGGCGCGAACCCGGCCCAGGCCGTCGTGCTGTCCAGCGCCGCCAGAAAGAGCCCATGCTCCGCGCCGCGCTGGGCGTGGTTCAGGAAGGTCTCCAGCTCCCGGAAGAGGCTCTGGCCGGCGAGGTCGCGTAGATCCCAGACGATGCGGAGGAGCACCGGACGCAAGGGATGGTGACGCTCGGAGACCGCCCGGCCGGTGAAGCTGCGGGCGTCCTCACCGACGGGGAGGAGCCACGACTCAGCGGCGTTCCAGCCGGGGATCTCCACCAAGCGCACCGGCCCATTCGGGTCGGGGTAGTACGCCAGGAGTCCGGTGGGGGCGGCCATGACTCACATCGCCAGCGCGGAGGTGTCTTCGTTCTGAACCATCAGGCTGAAGCCGCTGTTGGTGACGCTGCTGGGCTCCCAGGCCACCCGCTCCTTGAGCAGCCCAGGCCCCGTGGTGGGCGCGCCGTCGTTGCTGACCTGCTCGGCGTCGTGGAGGGTGAAGACGAGCTTGCGCTTCTCCCCGGTCGCCCCGATGTCCGCCTTGCTGGTGAACGTCAGCACCAGGTCGCCGGCGGCCTCGGCGAGGTGGTCGTTGTAGGTGGCGTCGCTGGTGTGGTCGATGGTCCCGCCGAACCGGACGCTCATGGCGCCGGCGGTCGGCCGGCCGTCGTTACCCGAGCCCGCCTTGTCGTTGCGCTGGTGGCCTCGGGAGGCGGTCAGGTCGAGGGTGTCAAAGACGTAGGTGCGGCCCTGCCAGAGCGCGGAGACGGTCCAGCACTTGTCCACGATGGAGCCGAGCTGCAGCAGGCTCATCGTCGGCGGCGTGGTGGTCGTGGCGCGGGCCTGGGCGGTGCCCGTGAGCGTGGTCCACTCCACGCGCGCCTCACCGCGAGTGTTCATCGTCAGCCGGAAGCCCGCGAGGATGCCGCCGGGGAAGACCTCGTGGAGGTACTCCAGCGGCGAGGCGTCCTTGTCGATGCCCTTGTACTGGTCGAGCGTGAGCCCCTGGGTCTCGCAGAGCTGGGTGTCGAAGGTGTGCTGGTTGACGCCGACGACCGGCGTGGCTGGAGCGCTGGAGACCGCCCCGAAGAAGTGCTTCCAGAGGATCCCCATCGCGCGTGCGGACAGCGGCATCGCGAAGGTGCCGCCGCTCTGGTCGGAGTCGCAGACCTTGGCGCTGGGGATGGGGGAGCTACCGGTGGGGATGACCGCGCTGGAGATCTTGTTGATCGCCCGCACGACCCCGGTGGTGAAGACCCCGAGGTAGACGGAGACCGCCACGGCGGTGTCCCAGGTGACCTCCTCGCCGGGGCCGATAGCCGCTTTGAGTCCGTGTCGATTGCCCATGATTCAGCCCTCCTTGGCCACGCGCACGTCCAGCAGGGCCGGAACCGACCGGGACGCGCCGAGGCTCGTGGTGATGTTCAGGACGAGCGTGTAGAGCTCGCCGTCGGTGCCGCCGGTGACGATGGACCGCAGGTACAGCGCCCCGCCCTTCGTCTTCTGCCAGCGCAGGTCCGACGCTGCGGCCGCAGGTACGCCCGCCCCGGAGACCGCCACGCCCGCCTGCAGCACGGTGATGCTGGCGCGGACAGGCTCCTCGTAGAGGCGTCGTCCGTTGATGGGGTGGCCGGCGGGCTCCAGGAGGCCCTGGAGGTTGCTGCGCCGGATGAGCCACCACACCATCTTGCTCGCCGCCGGCGGCTTCTGGAGCGCGGCCTGGGCGACGTTCGAGCCACGAGGCACCAGGCCCGTGGGCGGGATGGACGAGCGAGCCGGCGCGCCCGGGTCGAGGTAGCCGGTGAGTCCCATCGCGCCGCCGGCGGCGGGAGCGCTGGCGGCGGCGTTGCCGTAGTACAGCCACAGCAGCCCAGCCGTCGCATCGACCGCATCGTAGGCGGCGATCGTCAGGGTGCCGGTGCGGTTGGCGACGCTGAAGCCGGTGAGCGTGATGCCCAGCTCGGTGACGCCGTCCGCCTGGGTGACCCGGATGTCCTCGCCGGCGGCCTGCACCGTGGTCCAGAACAGATCCGGCAGCGTCGAGAGGTCGACTGTCACGCCCGTCGATCCCGTCGAGGTGTCGATGACCGTGATGGGCAGGCTGTTGGACCAGTCGATGGAGCGCCACGTCATGTGAGCACCGGGGGCCGGGCCTGTCGCCAGGGCAGGGTGAGCAGGGCGTCGAAGGTGGCCCAGTTGGTGTGCACCTGGGAGGCACCCGCCCGGAGCATCTCCAGGGAGACCTCGTCGCCCATGGAGCCATCGGCCTCGGTGGTCATGCCGGGGAGCAGGCACCGCGCCGAGAGGCAGAGGCGCACATCGGCGAAGAGGTCGAGGGCCTCCAGGCGTCGCGTGAGCCGGCCTGTGTTGGTCGGAGCCACCCACCCCTGGACGGGGAGCTGGAGGCGGTGGTGGTCGTGCACCAGGTCGGTGCGGACCCGTCCACCCCGGGGCTCGCCGAGCGCCACATAGACGGCTTGCCCAAGCGCCGGCGGCTGGACGAGCGGCCCCGCGAGGATGGCCTCGTCGAGGACCGTGTAGGTGTAGGTGAAGGCCGAGCCCGAGACCAGGGCGCCCTTCGCGATGGTCGCCAGCGCCGCGCGGACGCCGGCGTAGAGCTCGCGCTCGACGTTACCCGCCATCGAGCACCCCCTGGAGCCGTGCACTCACGCGATCGGCGAGACGGTCCTCGAAGCCCACCAGGGCCTCGGTCATGGCGCGGTCGGCGTACTGGTTGCCGCGCACCCGGACGACGCCACGCCCCGTATCCACATGGGTGGACTCCGCGTTCATGACGCCGGCGTAGGGGAGGTCCGAGCGGAGCGCGACGCGGACATCGCCAGGGGTGCTCTCCTCGAGATCATCGTACAGCGAGGCTCTCAGCGCCCCGGTGTCTTCGGGGGCCAGCTCGCGGGCGATGGCCACGGCCGTCGCGCCCAACACCCCGGTCTCCTCTCGGACGGCGTCGTGAATGACCCCATCGGCGTGCTCCAGGCGCTCCGCCATCTCGCGGGTGGTGGTCATCGGACCCCCGAGAGGTCGAGCACCGGCGCGGCGGGGGCCGCCGCCGGCTGCGGGTTGGTGAGCCAGCCCAGCGCGCGCAGGCGTCGCACGGCCCGGGGGAGGAAGAGGCCGGCCTCCAGCGCGGCCTCGCGAACCTCGGCGGGGATCTGCTTCACGTCGAAGGTCGCGGAGTAGCCCTGGTAGCTGGCCGCCTTCACGCCGGCCGTGGACTGGCGAGACCACAGCCACGCCGCGGTGGCGAGCAGGGCCTGGAAGACCATCGGCGCGCCCGTCTCCACGTCGCCGGCGACGCCATCGCCGAAGCCCGCCGGGTAGCTGACCGCGATGCCGCGAGGGGCCATCGACCACGAGGACGACGGCCAGTCCAGGCGGTAGAGCGTGTGACCCAGCGGGTCCAGCTCGTAGGCGCTGGCGTCGAGGACAGCGCCGTCCTCGGTGACCGTGACGGTGCCACGGACGGGACCGACGGGGAGTTGGAGGGAGGCGGGGTTGCCATCGCCGGCGACGAGCAGCGCGGGCCGCTGGTGGGTGCGATGGACGTAGGTGACGGTCGTGAGCGTGGCCGCGCCGCCGGGGGTGACCGGCGGGCGCCCGGTGAGTCCTGCCAGGAACGCATCCGCCGCCTTGGCGAGCCGATCCAGCGGGGCCAGGTCGGTCAGGCTGCGGGTGTCCTCCAGGTGGGCCTGGAGCTGGGCGTTGGTCAGGATGGTGCTCACGAGCCCTCAGCAGAGGAGAAAGGGGCCGCCGGAGACGTCTTCCAGCAGCGAGAGAAACGCCTTGCCGTGGTCCGTGCGGTCGTAGAAACGCTGGGCGCGCGCGGTGCCGCCGGTGGGAACCGCCACGATGGGGTCGGCGTCGCCCTTGCGCTTCAGGGGGAAGGTCACGCAGTAGTGCCCGACCCAGTGGGCGCGGGCCTCGTCGACATCGACGCCGAAGGTCGACGAGGTGTACTTCGCGTCGAAGGCGTCCGCGAGGGCCTCGACGCGAGGGTCACTCACCACGTCGGCGGCGTAGATCTGGATGGCCAGCCGGCCTGCCGTGGTGAGCGCCATGGGGCTACCGCAGCGTCAGGCCATCACGACCCTCAAGGGCCCTGAAGACCCGGGTGGTCTTGATGTGCTTCGCCGCCTCGGCGGTGACCTCCACGGTGGGCTTGAGACCCTTGGGAGCCTCCGCGTCGAGCTTGGAGCCGACGCGGACGAAGGCGCCCTCGCCGTTCTTGGTCGGGGGCAGCTCAAAGGTGTAGCGGGACTTGTTGTCATTGATGAGGCGGGGCATCAGACGTACTCCACGTAGACGATGAGGTTGTGGCCCACCTCGGACTGACGGACGCCCGCCATACCGCTGACCATGTAGGTCGTGGTGGCGAGGCCGCCGGTCTCGGGCGGGAGGATGGAGGGGGGCATCACCATCATCAGTTCGGCCGAGCTGTCGGAGCTACCCGCGCCGCCTCGGCTGAACATCATGATGTCGGTGCCGCCGGGGCCGGTGCCCTGGAGCTCGTGCATCTTGACCACGCTGGTGATGTGGTCGCACGAGTCGAGGATCCGCTTCATGAGGTTGTCGCCGGACCCGTCCTGGTAGTAGGTCGAGTTCAGCATGTTGTAGACGCGCGGGGAGACCAGCAGCCGGTTGGGCTGGAAGGTCTGCCTGGAGTTCTCCTCGGCGTAGTTGGCGTAGCGCACCACCGCGTCGTGGATCTGAGCCGGCGTGGTGACGCCGGCGTCGCGCGTGAACGTCACGGCGGAGACCAGCTTGTCGACGTAGGGGTGGTTGAGCAGCCCCCAGATGCCGTGGCTGTTCTCGCCGTGGATGCCGAACTGGTTGATGGCCTCGTTGTGGGCCCGGCGCATGGCCGTCAGCTTGCGGTTGGTGCTGCTGATGCCGACCATGCCCTCGCGGAGGATGTCCAGCCAGGAGATGGACATCTTGGTCGCGAAGTAGACCGAGGGGTGGAAGTAGCTGGTGTTGCCGAAGCCCACCTCGGGGATGCCGTTGGTGCCGCCCTTGAAGACGACGGCCTTGCCCGACGAGAACATCCGCCACTGACGGTAGCCGTCCGCGCCGGGGTTGATCTCGTTGTTGACCGGGAGGGCCCGCAGCACGTTGAGCGGGGGGAGCGGCTGCTCCATGACCTGCTCGAAGCGGTGGGTGAGCGCCTCGGGGTCGAACTGCGCCATGCCCGGCGAGAAGGCATCGGCCCGGCGGTTGCGGCGACGGTCGAAGGCGTCGGCCACCTCGTCCATGTGGTCGGAGAACAGCTGCATGGAGCGGTCGTGCAGGCTCAGGCTCAGCTCGCCGCCGCCGCCAGCGCCGCCGCCAGCGCCGAGGAGCGCCAGGCCGTTGCCGATGGTGCCGGTGTCCGTCAGCAGTTTGGGGGCGGTGTCGGAGCCACCGCTGATATCGAGGACAAGAAGGCTCATCAGAGGGCTCCATCGTTGAAGCGCAGCAGCGCGGTGTTGTTGGTCGCGTCGTGCTCGCCCCAGCGGACCCAGGAGGGCAGCTTGAGGCGGGTGCTCGCGGCGGTGGGGTAGACCTTCCCGGCGTCGGCGCCGTCGGTCTCCAGGTAGACGTCGAAGCCGAGGACAGCGCCAGCGGGGACGGCGACCTGGATCTTCCCCGCCACGGTGGCGTTGAAGCCACGCAGCGCGGGCCAGACACCCTCGTCGGCGTCGTAGTCGGTGCGCTCCAGGGTGTCGGGTCGCTCGCTCACGCCGCCCAGGAGGGAGAGCGCATCCGCCAGCCCGCCCTCGGTGGTGTGAGCCAGGGTGAGCCCGCTGCCAGGACGGACGGTGAACGGCTTGCCCTCCACCTCGGCGGTGAGCGTCACCACGTTGGTGGCGACCGCCGCGAGGATGGTGTCCGCAGGCAGCAGCCCGTTGATGGCCGCCTCGATGGCCGCCGCGCTGGTGTTGGCGTCGGTGTCGAAGAGGACGGCGAAGGGGTAGGACTCGCCGTCGACCTCCAGGATGAAGGCGTACTGCTGGCCGGCGGTGAGGGCCGCGACGGTCAGCGTGGAGACCTGCGCCGCCAGGATGCTGGACTTGGGCAGGAACGCCTTCTTGGAGCCCTGAGTGGTGGTGCCCTGCGTGAGCACCACCCGAGCGATGGGCATGTCGTCAGCGCCAGCGGCGGCGGTGGTCGTCGCGGCGGCCAGGTCGGCCGAGGTCGCGGCCACCGTGAACCCGATGCCGGGGGAGCGACCGGTCAGGGTGACGACAGACAAGGCCGCGGAGGCGAGCACCTGTCCGCCGACCTGCTCGTGGTCGTTGATGGCCGCCGCGAGCTTGGTGGCCGCGCCGGTGTTGTCAGTGTCGCCGGCGACCGTGGTGTAGCTGATGCTGAACGTGCGACCGTCCGCCAGCGTGATGTCGCTGGAGAAGGTCTTGCCGTCGGCGTAGACACCGGAGAGCGTGAGCGTGGAGACCTGGGCGGCCTGGGGGCTCTCGTTGGCGAAGGTCTCGCGCTTGGTCGTGGGCTCCATGAGCACCTGTCCCAGGAACGCGACGGCGAGGAGGGCGCCCACCTGGGTGGGGCCGACGAAGAAGGATGCGGCACTCATCAGCGGTTCTCCTTACGGGTGGCGGCGTACTGGTCGTTCGCCTGCTGCAGCCAGGGGTCACCCTTGGGGGCGTCGTCCTGGTTCTGGGGCTTGCGGCCCGGCTTGCGGCCCGGCTTGCGGCCCGGCTTGCGGCCCGGCTTGCGGCCCTGGTCGGCCCGGGGCTTGGGCCCGCCCCGGAACTCGTCGTAGCGGCGATCGTGCCGCTTCAGGGCCTCGGCGGCATCGGCCTGGAGGCCACGGACGATGCCGCGCACCTCGGCGGCGTCGGTCTCGTCGTCGACCGTGTCGTCCTTGGTCTGGGCCAGCTTCAGCCGGAGGGTGTCGGGGGTGTCGGTGTCGGTGACCTCGACGTTCAGGTGGTCCGCCAGCGGGCGGAGGCGGTCCAGCTCGGCGGCGTCGGCCACGACCTTCAGCGCGTCCTTGGACTTCTTCAGCTCGGCCTGGGCGGTGTCCCGCTCCTGCGTGCGGGTGGCGAGGTCGGCCTGGGCCTGGTCGCGCTCGTCGCGGAGGGTCGCGGCGTCGGCGGCGAGGTTGTAGGCGTCGACGATGGCGCGGACGGCGTCGGCGTTGACGGTCTGCCGGGCCAGGAAGGCGGCGAGGTCGTCGGCGGTCTTGATGCCGTCGATGTGCTTGTTGATGATGGCGTCGGTCAGGCCGGCGGCCTTCATCAGCTTGCGGAGCTGCTCACGGTTCATGGAGTCGTCCTCGATGGGGCGGGGAGAGGGCTCACTCCGGTCGATGTAGAAGACCGAGCGAGTCGCGGAGCGGGGGGCGGCTGGGGTGCGGTCGGAGGCGCGGACCATGGCGCCGTCGAGCTTCAGCGCGCTGGGCGTCTCGCCGGCGGTGGAGGCGCGGCCGTGGTCGACGATCGCCAGGTGGTTGTTGGCCCCGCGATCGACCTGCTTGGAGCGGTACGGCTTGCCGGTGCGAGGGTGGACGCCGTCCTCCTGCACCTCGTAGGCTTCGTAGCCACAGCTCAGCTCGGTGGCGTCGCCGCGTCGGACCGCGTCCTGGGCCTCCCGTCGGCGCACTGCGGTCTTGACCACGATCTCCACGAAGCCGTCGTCGTAGTTGACGACCTCGGGGCGGCCGTCGACGTCGCCGTGGACGTACTGCTGGGCGTTGTCGGCGTTGACCCAGATGGGGCGGCCCATCGCGTCGATGGGGTGGTGGAGCGTCACCGGGCTGCGGCCGAGGGTCATCAGCCAATCGTTGGACTGGAGGGCCTCGGGGGTCACCCAGACCGGCCAGTACTCCACCTGGTCCGTCTCGGGGTTGAGCCGCCAGTAGTCGTAGACGCCCTCGACGGCGGCCACGCCGGTCAGCAGGTACGTGTCGTGGGCCCCGACGTGCTGCGGGGAGGGGCGGTCGTCGTCGTCCCGAGCGCGGAAGGACTGGACCACCCGGTCGAGGCGACGAACGGCAGCCCGGTCGAAGCATTGGACGACGTACAGACCGGAGTCTGTGCGTCGAGCTGGGGGGATCGTGCGTCGCCTCATGGCTTGACGCTATCGGACTCAGGGAGACGTCAACAACCGCGCGAGGACAGAAAAAGTACAAACAATACATAGGGTTTGTACGGTTTTTGAGATGACATTTCTAGACACAGACGTTGACGGTACAACGGGTACAACAAAGATGTACTGGAGCTGTTCATGATGAAGCTGTGCCGGGTCGGATCGAAGGAGATGCAACGCCATGCGCGCGACCTGCTCGATGGGGTGGGCATCCGTGGGGAGCTGCGGGTCATCACCCGGCACAAGCGGGACGAGGCCGCGCTGGTGCCCATGGCGGTGCTGGAGGACTGGCAGTTGATGCAGGACACGCCAGCGCTGCGGGAGGCGCTGGAGGCGGAGAAGCGGCGGCTCAAGCGCGAAGAAGCCACGAGGGCGGCCTGATGCTGGACGCGATGCGCGCGGCGCTGAATGACGCCTCGCTCCCGGCCGGCCGGCGGCGGGTGGCGCTTCCGCTCGATGAGGCCGGGCGGGTGGTCTGGTTCCGGCTGGTGCCCGTGGACCCGTACACCTGGCGGAAGTACCTGCCGGCTGGGGACACCTCGGGCATCGAGTCGGCGCTGGCGCGGCTGCCGGCGGTATTCGAGGCGTTGCCGGGGATACCTCGGTCGCTCTCGGAGCTCACGGCGATGCTCATGGCCGAGCCCGAGCTGGGCGCGACGGTGGGGGCTGCGGTGGTGACCGGGCTGCGGGAGATGCAGTTGGCCCAGGAGACCGCTCAGGGACTCGCCGCGCTCTGTGAGGGAGTGGACGCCATCGCCGAGACGGACGGGCCGCCGCCGGCGCTGGAGGACTGGGTGGCCTATCGCTACGTCCGCGACCCCGAGGACGAGGCGGCCCCGGCGGCGCCGACGGTGGAGAGCCCCGTGCGGGTGCATGTCTCCCGGTTGCCCCCGATGATGCGGCGGTGGCTGGAGCTGCAGGTGCGGCAGGTGAGCGGCGAGGACGTCCAGGTCGGCGAGGCGTAGGCGTGCGGCTGGATGTGGGGCGGTGGGCCTTTGAGGTGAAGGCTCCCTCGACGCTGGAGCTGTTGGCGGTGGGTGGGAGCATCCCGCTGTTCCCGGCGACGGTGGCGGCGTTGGCGCGGGGCCAGTCGCGCGGGGCGGAGCTGGACCTGGGCGCGGAGGCTGAGGCGCTGATGCGGGTGCAGAGGGTGCTGCAGGCCGGGGCGCTGGGGGCGCGGCGGTCGGTCATGGACCAGACCTCCTGGCTGCTCGCTGGGGTGACGGCCGTTGGGCTGGAGGAGCTCCAGGCTATGCGGTTGGTGCGGGAGGCCCGGGACAGCGCGCCGGCGGCGGGGCGGCTGTGGGTGGGGCTGCTGCCCCGGGCGGCGCGGGCGGCGGTGACGGAGGCGGTGAGGTCGTCGGCGCTGCCGGTGGGGGAGAACGCGACCTTGGAGCGCATCGCCGGGGAGCCGTGGTTGTCGGGGGCGCTCTCGGAGATGGCGCGGACGCCGGGGCTCACGGCGGCGGGGCTGCTGCGGCTGTCGGTGTTCGACCTGAACCTCCAGCTGCTCATCCATCACCACGCGCAGATGCGATCCATGGAGCGGGTGGATGGGATCAACGCGGCGGGGGCGCCGGTGTTCTTGACGTGGAGCTTGCGATGAATGAGCTGATGACGATGAACCGGCCCGAGGATGCGCCGGACTGGTGCCTGGGTGTGTGTCGTGTGGTCGTGGCGCCGGGACCGTGGGGGATCCAGCGCTGGCTGGTGACGCCGCTGCCGCTGAGCTGGGCGGAGGAGGTGGCGGTGAAGCGGCTGGCGGTCAGCCACCAGCACCAGGAGGCGTGGCTGGAGCTGGTCGGGCTGATGAGGCGGGCGGGATCGCCGAGCCCGGAGCAGGTGATGGGGCTGATGCGCCGTGGGCTCAGGGGCTGGGCGGGGAAGCCGCTGGCGATGGGGGCGCTGGAGCACGCGCTGGAGGTGCTGGCGCTGATGGAGACGGTCGTGGCGGTGGCTGGAGAGACCGGGCCGTGGGTGCCGGTGCAGATCGTGGATGCGGAGCGGGGGAGAGGGGCGCGGCGGTTGAGTGAGGAGAGAGCCCCAGAGCAGCTGCAGCCTGACCGGTTGGTCAGGCTGCACTGGACTCGGATCCCATTGCTGGTGCGAACCAAACTGGTTGGTCCCGAATAGCGATCAATGATGCTCTGTTTGAAGCAAGCTCAGCGGGTCACCCTTTTGGAGACTGAGGGAGCAGACTTGACGGAATAGAGATCGAATAGAACCAAGACATCAACGATTCTAGCTGCCAGAAGGTAGATGTAGAGCCCAATGGCCCAAAAGGCTGGCAAGAGAGGTTCCGGTACCACCAGCTCAGAGACGAAGATGCAAGTCATCGGAGGTGCGCCTGAAATCACCCCCCAGAGTACTGCGCGCTTCTTACTTGATGTTGAAGCAACACTATCCTTAGATGCTGCCTTGAAGAACTCCATCTGAGCCTTCCAGCCAGCTGCAAGAATGAGAAAGCCAAGAATCATCTTGGTGAGAACCGGCAACTGAAGGACCGTGGCCCACGGTCCTTCAGTTGGGGGAGTCCCGGTAGCTGCAATCAACAAGGCAAACGGAATGGCCATAAAGCTGAGAAAGGTTCTCAGCTGTGACGAGTCGATTTTGAATGAGGGGTCTATGCTGCGAACCCCCAAGTAGTAGCAGAGTATTTGAATGGTGTTGCCAGAAATGGCGAGCAGGAATCGAAAGTCGACACTCAGCACGCTTCCTGTCATTAGTCTGGCCAAGAAGACTGGCATGGCCCCGACAACCACGCTTATTGCTGCCCAGTAGAGGGCCGCTGGTTTTTGCTCGTGAGATTGGTGTAGAGAATAAAGAAGGACACCAACAGTCAGACAGATAGCCGCATGGGCAGTATCAGTTTCTTGTATGATTCTAATGTGATCCATGCTTGGCTTTTCCAGATTTTATAGTCTGTCAAAACAACAACTTGGAGAGCACAGCTTCAGCGTTAGATTCAGCTTACACCAAAAATTCCTATCGGAGTCAAGAACCTGCAAAGTGCGTAACTCTGAAGAATGAGTAACGTTTCATTGGCCTTAATACGCACGAAGTTCACTACCCTGGCTCAGGCCAGCTGTTCAGCTCCAGCGTCACCGAGCCCCCCGCTCGGATCCACTCGACCGCCGCGCCCATCACCAGACAGGGCCTGCGGTCGAACCGCGCCCCGCCGCCGAGTCGCGCCTCCCGTCGCCCGATGAGCCGCGAGGAGGTCAGCAGCACCGAGTCCAGCAGCGCCAGGGGAGCCAGCCGCCGCCCGATACACCGCGCCAGGATGCGCTCCGGTGTCCGCGTCAGCAGGGGGAGCAGCCGGTCGATGGTCTCGTCCAGCATGTCGTTCTCCGTGCCCTTCGAGGGGTAGGCCCACGGGAGCGCCCGCTCGTTCCACTCCACCCCGGGCAGGGTGTCCACCGCGTTTCCGTCAGCGCGGGTGCCTCGGTCGGACACCGTCGGGCCGCTCATCCGCACGCCGCCGTAGACCGCGAGAGCCTGGTCGTCGTAGTAGCTGAGCTGGACCTCCATCAGATCGTTGTCGGTGATCTCGTACCCGCTCGGGTAGTCATCGGTCCAAGGGCTCCGCGCTGCCCGGATGGTCAGGCTGCCCTGCCGGGTGACCATCGCCAGCCCCGCCGGCGAGAGCGTCTCCGACATCCAGGAGGCCGGGTTGGCGATCGTGTTCTCGATGAGGATCGACCACTCGTAGCCGGCGGCCACCGCGACGAGACGCTGGTGCTCATTGATGTCGCCACGATCGATCAAGTCATCCCACAGCGAGAAGCCCCACCGGCTTGGGTAGGTCGCGAAGTCCGAGAGGATGGTCGCTCCCGAGGGCGACACCAGGATCTTCGTCATGATGTCCGCCGGGTGTCCTCGGAGCAGCGCCAACGACTTCACCTTCGTCCCGGCCTGGGCGATGACCTCGTCGGGCGAGGGGTAGCCGGTGGTGATGGGGTCGGTCGGGTCGACGGTGAAGGTGGTGGACGTCGAGCTGGTCCAGGCCGTCCGGAGCGTGGGCCCGCCGTCCGGGCCCGGCGTGAGCCTGAGCGCGCCGGTCAGCACAGCCGGGTCGCTGTCCTGGAGGAAGCCGGCGGTGTCGTCCACCGTCATGGTCGTGGTGGACGTGTCGTAGTTCGCTGTGAGGTCGGTCACGCCGCTGTTCTGGTCGAGGTCGCTGAACAAGCCGAGGGTCTGGACGGTGTCGACGCTGGGGCGGCTCTGGAGGCTGCCGAAGCCGTCCAGCACTTCGATGTCCAGCCCACCTGTCTGTGAGCGCTTCGTGGTCAGGATGCGCCCGAACTCGATGCGCTCACGCAGACCGCTGCGGGTCACGCCGTAGCCCGCGATGAACCCACCGCGCTCCAGGGCCTTGATGAACCGTGCGGGGGTGCTGCTGACGAGGGTGAAGCCCCAGCCGCCCAGCTCGGCGCGGAAGCTCCCTGGCTCGATGGAGCGCATGCGGGTGCGGAAGCTGGAGAGGTAGTCGTGCTCGATGAGGATCGGCGTGCCGGGCGTTGAGGAGCCAGCGGCGAGCTCGAAGAACTCGACCTCGATGGTGATGCGCTCCCCTCGGGCGCAGGCGTCGTTGAACTCGGCAGACCAGGGCATCAGCTGGTGCTCCGGTTGCGGCCGTGCTCGGAGCCGACGCGCTTGAGCATTCGGGCGAGCTCCTCCTCGCTGCCAAAGACGCTGTCCTGGATCACATAGGTGTTTCCGCCGCCCCCCATGGCCTGCCCGAGCGGGATGCCCTGCGCGCGGAGGCGAGGCTGAGAGACGGCCTGGTCGCCACCGCGAGAGAGGGCGCGGCTGATGAGCTGGTGTGGATCCTCGAAGGCGACGGTGGGGTTGGCCTGGAAGAGGTCGGAGAGCATCCGCTGGTCCGCCTCCTGCTGTCCGCCAGCGCGGCGGAGGGTGGTGGCGAAGGCGTCCGAGCTGGTGGCAAAGGCGTCGGGGGCGGTCGTGGCGAAGGCGTCCGAGGTGGTGCCGAAGGTGCCTGACGCTACCTTCTCGGCTTGCTCCTCCGTCAGGTCGTTGCCACGTTGGAAGAGGCCCGCGATGACCTCGTAGAGGGCTCGGGCGATGGCGGGGGGGAGCTCCGTGACGAGGGCCACGACAAAGGGAGGGATGACGTCCAGGAGGATGTCCGGGAGCGCTTCGATACCTTCGAGCAGGTTCTCCTTCTGACCCTCCAACATCTCCTTCAGCGCATCCGCTGTGGAGACACCAGGGCGGTCGTCATTGAGCGCGCCGAGGCCGATGAGCGCGCCGAGCCCACCAACACCGGCGCCGAGGGCGGCGACACCGAGTCCGCCTGCGGCGCCGGCCGTGCTCCCAGCAGTCGAGAAGGCGTTGAGGCCCGCCTCGCGGATCGCCCCGCCAGCGGCGCTGAGGCCGCCGCTGAGGTTGCCGGTTGCGAGGCTGGTCGCCACCGGAGTAGCGGCTTTGACCAGCTTGCCTGCGGCGGAGAGGATGCTGACCGCGAGTTGGTCAGCCCCCTGGTCCAGGGTGGCGATCATCCTCGCGGTGGCCGCCTCCAGCTCGCCTGTATCCGCAGCGAGCTTGTCGATGTTCTTCTCCAGCTCGGCGACAGACTTCTCGAGCTCGGCCTCGATCTTCTTGGCGGCTTTGGCGGTCTCCTCGAAAGCAGCGAGGAGGGCGTTGATGCTGTCCACGTCGCCGGCCTGGATGGCGTCGGAGAGGTTCGCCTCCAGCGTGGGGAGGTCCGTCCCCACCTCAGCGGCAGCCATAGCGACAGCAGTGGGGTTGATGTTGGCGAGGGTGCGTCGGGTGTCGCCCAGGCGGGCCGCGGCCTCCAGTGCGGTGCGGAGTTCAGTGAGGCTCTGGGAGATGGCATCCGTGGTGGCCTCGGCCTCGGTGGTGTCGCCGGTGCTCTTCTTGGTGGGCTCGGGGTCTGGGGCGGTGCCGCCCTTCGAGATGGGCGTGCGGGACTCGATGGTGGCGGCGGTGAGGATGTCGGACTCGACGTCGAGAGCCTTGAGGTTGGCGTCAGCATCGGCGAGGAGGGCCTCTTCGGTGGCGATGGTCGTGGTTGTCCTTTCGAGTCCACCGGTCGACAACGCGAGAGAGTTGAGCACCTCGCCATCAGGACCGACAATTCCGGCCAACTCCTCCCGGGCAGCCTTCAGACGCTCCTCGATGACTTCCCGCTCTGTCTCGATCAGCTCTCGGCGCTCCGCGAACTGCTCGTCGATCTCCTCCTTGACCTCGAAGTTCGTCACCGCTGATGGGTCCAGCTCGCCCCGGTTGACGGCGTTGCGTAGCTCCTGACGCTCGACGTTGAAGGCGACATTGGTGTTGGCTTCGGCTTCGGCCTTGGCGGCTGCAGCGGCTCTCTCCGCCTCTTCGCGCGCCTCCTTGGCTCGTGCTCGCATGACGCCGTAGGCCGCGCCTACGGCGAGGACGGCGGCTGCGGCGAGCTTTAACGGGACAGGGAGGGAGAGCACCCCTCGCAGCAGAGCTTCGATACCCCCGCTGGCATCGCCGAGTCCGCGCGCCATGTTGCCGGCCCCGTCGCCCGCCAGGTCCATCGCCGAGGCCAGCCCCTGAAGCACGGAATCAAGCTCCCCACTGACGTTCTCGGCCTCTTTGAGCTTTACGTTTGTCTTTCCCGTAAGCTCCCCCAGCGTCCCGGTCTTGCGGCCTGCAGCATCCACGGCACCACTGAGACGGCTGAAGCCCGAGGTGGACCGGTCGGCTGTGACCTGAGTCTGGGCGAGCTCCCTGTTGATTTGCTTGAGACGTTGAGTGCTGATGCCGAGGGCGTCGGCCTGGGACTTGAGGCCGGCCTCCGCACCGAGCACGCGGGCCAGCATCCGCTTCTGGGCCTCTGCCAGTCTCTCCGCTGCATTGGCGGTATCGTCTTCAGCATCCGCCACTTCGCCGAGACCACGCGCCAGCCCCTTGAGAGCATCCTCTCCACGAGTCTCGACTTGGACGGGAATATCGACAGACATAACGACCTCCGTTGACAATGTATCAGCGAGGTTGCTTGTGCTATGTCAGGGGTTGTCGCGGCTGCGATAGGCTTCAAACGGGAGGTGCCGATGTTGTGGATACTGGTTGCGCTGGCGGGGTGTGGTGGGGGAGTGAGCGCCGATGCTGCCGAACCTGTAGAGGATGCGGCGGCGATGTTCGAGCGGGCCAACAAACTCACCCGGATCGGCTATGCGCTGTCAGGCTGCGAGGTCGACGGGACAGGTAGTCCGGCGCTGTACCCAGGCGAGACCCCGCCATGGACTACTTGCGAGGAGGTTTATGCCGCTGCCTGCGGAATGGGACCCGAGGGTGCGCGGTTGATGATACCGACCCAGGTTCTTGAGCAGGCTCCATGCGGAAACTTCGAGACGAAAGGGCTGCCTGAGGAGCATGCCCTGAAGATCCACCTCCAAGCATGCCAGATCGCGGGCTGGCCCTCTGGGCACAAGCCACACAAGACCTGTGCCGATGTGCTTGCTGCCACCTGCGCTATGGGGGAGCCCGGCAAGGTGATGCTTAAGGAACTGGAGATCCCGGCGATGTGTGAGGGGTAGCTCTCGGACCCGGCCGTCCTGAACGGAGAGAGTGGGGTTCATCAACCCTGAGCCCGACCTCGCGAGGAATCCTCATCCTCCAAGACAGGGAGGATGTCAAAACATCCAAGCCCCACCGACGGACAGCTTTTGACCTGAACATGTGTTCTGTTAGAGGGGTGTCCGAGTGCTTTTCAAGATATCACCACAGCCCCCTTAATCGGCTACACTTCCCCTAAAACACTGATGTCAACACCCCTCGATGCCATACGCAAGATGTTGCTCGCCTATCAGGCGGATGACAGTGCTGCGCTTCGCTCAGCCGTCGAGGCCCTGATCGTAGCTGAACGGCGTAAAAATCACCATGTTGTGGCTCGGGAACTTGAGCGCCTCCTCAACGGCGGTGGTGAGGTGCGCCGTCTCCAACCATTTCGCACGCTCCATGCGTGGGAGAACGACATCCCCAAGGACGGTGATCGTGGTCTCCCCCTGCTCATCGCTGTCGAGCCGCAGCGCGAGATGGATGAGCTTGTTCTGTCTGATGTTGTGCGTGGCGACTTGGAGCGCTTCGCGTTCGAGTCGAGTCGGGCGGAAGTTCTTCGCGCTTATGGCGTCGCACCTCCCTCCCGGTTGTTGTTGTGTGGTCCACCTGGATGTGGAAAGACCTCCGCAGCTGAGGCTGTGGCTCGGCAACTCCTTCTCCCGCTCACCACGGTCCGCTTTGATGTGGTGATCTCTTCCTACCTCGGCGAGACCGCCGCAAACCTCCGTAAGATTTTCGACTTCATCGCCACGCGCCCCATGGTGGTCCTGTTCGATGAGTTTGATGCCATTGCCAAGCACCGCGACGATGACTTTGAGCACGGGGAGCTTAAGCGCGTAGTCAACGCATTCTTGCAGCTCATAGATGGAATGCGCGGTGACAACGTGATTATCGCTGCCACGAACCACCAAGGAATGCTTGACTCGGCCGTCTGGCGCAGATTCGACGAGGTGCTTCAACTCGATTGGCCTGACGCGGAATCAAGAAAGCTCGTCCTGCACAATGCTCTCTGTGGACTGACTATCCAAGGGATGCCCAACTGGGAGACACTGCTCACTAAGACCGAGGGCCTGTCACACGCGGATATGGAACGTATCGCACACATGGCGGTGCGCGATGCCATCTTGGACGACAAGTCCTCGATATCTCCTGAGATGCTGATGCGAGCTGTTGATCGTTATCAGTTACGAATGAGAGTTGTTGGTAGCGCAAAGCCCCGTGATGTAGTTACGGTCCGTCCGGAGGTGATACAAGATGCCCCACTCGAGGGACAGCCAGCGGCATCCACATCTGGAGATGCGAGTCTCAGCGCCAGCAAACCCGGCTCGGAAGCGTCCGGGCGGGGGGGCGAGGCAAGCAGCGCCCGCGCGAGGAACAAGAAACCAGTTCGCCCGCGACATCGTTCGGCAGGTGGGGAAACTTCTGACGGAGACGAGAAGTCGAGTTCTGGCAACGGGGATTGATCCGGCTCTCGTTGTGCGAATGTCACTCACAGATGGTGTTGACCTCTCGAAGTTGATGGATCGGCTTGCAGTAGCTGGGCTGCATGTGGTCTCCATTGATGCAGACAAGCACGCTGTTGTCGCCTTTCGTGCTGACGACGATTTGACAGACTTCAATCGGGCAATGAAGTCATACCAGACAGGTCCTCGCCTTGGTAGGAAGTCCTCCCAATGGGACGTGCTGGAGTACATCGAGCCTTCGAGTGTGCGGCGTTGGGGCCGAGCCGACAGGCTCGGCCCCCGTCTCCGATCTCAGTCCCAAGTCGTGCGGTTCAAAGAGGAGGAGATCTACAAGCTCGACTTGGAACTCTGGCATCCAGGCACCACGCAAAGCGCAACCCAGGCGCTAAATAAGATTCGCGGGTTTCTCGAATCGCGTCGCGAGCGGGACGCGAGAGTCCTTGACACCTACGTCGGGCGCACAATGTGTCTCCTACGAGTGGCCGCCCGTGGGCCAGAAGTCGACGCGCTCCTTGAAATTCCTGAGATCGCTGAGGTTGACCTCCCTCCAGTATGCCACTTGGATGCTTCCGACCTGCCGGCAAACCTTACGAAGCCGTTTCCTCGCCCTCCACGTCCACCGATCGATGGTCCACGCGTTTGCGTTCTCGATAGTGGAATCACATCTGCGCATCCTCTGCTGGCCCCTTTTGTTGGGGATGCATCATCAGTTCACAGCTCGATTACTTCGGCGGCCGACCTCCACGGGCATGGCACTGCCGTCGCGGGGGCTGTCGTATTTGGTGACCTTCGGCGACGGGTGGAGACTGCCAACTTTGAATCCGCGATCACCGTCTTCAGTGCTCGAATGCTCGATGACGACAATCGGCTCGACGACGACAAACTGGTCATAAATCAAATTCGTGAAGCCGTTGAGAGGTACCGTGCTCCGCCCTACAACTGCCGGGTCTTCAATCTGTCTTTTGGTGAGCGTAAGACGTTTATCGAGAAGTCAAAAGGTCGGCAGGGAGCCTGGGCAGAGGTTCTTGACCTCATCGCTGTCGAATATGATGTGGTGTTTGTGGTCTCGGCCGGAAACGTGGATGTAAAAACAAACATTTCAGATGAAGCCGAAGCGCTCTTGACCTCCGCTGGCAGGCACCTCTTGGAGCCTGCCCATCGATTAGTAGATCCAGCGACCGCAGCCATGGCAATTACAGTTGGTGCCATCGCCGAGCGAGCGACCACAACGACGCCCAGAGGTGCCAGAGCCAGTGACATCCGTCGTCCTGTAGCTCCCAACGCTGGCGATCCGTCGCCCTTCACCCGAGTGGGGCCCGGCGTCAACAAGGCGCTGAAGCCTGAGTTCGTTGACGATGGAGGCAACCTTTGCTGGTCTGGCTTCGGTAGTTCCCGAAAGATCCATGTGGATCCCGCGAGCGCGATGCTCCTGCTTTCCAACCAGCGCCGAGGCATCCGCGGATGGTTCCAGTACCAAGTGGGCACCAGCTTTGCGGCCCCCCATGTATCGCGTGTTGCAGCTATGCTGGAACATCAATTGAAGGGCCACCTTGGCAGACCTCCATCGGCGAACCTGATCCGAGCTGTGCTCGGCGCTGGCGCAGTACAAACCAATGATGTGGATGATCACTGTGGCAACGGAGCAACGGTCAAATTCACCGGGTATGGCAAGGTGGATGAGGACTTCGCACTATGGTCCTCAGACCGACGGGTCGTCCTCTTCAGTGAGGATGAAATTCCCCTCGACCACTTTGCGATGTTTGAAGTGCCGATCCCAGATGAATTCTTACGACTCCGAGGAAAGAAGCAGCTCACTGCCGCAGTAGCCTACGACCCTCCGACGCGGTCTCGTCGTGCTGAACCCACCTTATGCACGTCGGACTTGAACTCCCCATCCTGACTAGCTGAAAGGGCCCGAAAACGTTATGTTTTCGTTGTTATAACAGTCCAACAGCGAGGTCAGGATGGGTGAAGAAGAAGATA
>Ga0316204_10005050_pt1 | contig 22515 bp, 17 predicted proteins | sample 6monrhotite_MG_2_FD_205661 | JGI IMG/M metagenome (GOLD analysis project Ga0316204, IMG submission 205661) | Microbial mat bacterial communities from mineral coupon in-situ incubated in ocean water Damariscotta River, Maine, United States -... | ecosystem: Environmental > Aquatic > Marine >... | reverse complement strand
AAGGCTGATCTCCTCAGCCCACTAGCCCCCGAGGTCTCCCTCGGTTGGGCAGGGCGCCCCCACATCACAGTTCGTTTTCGACGCACTGACGCCCCTGCGCGTCGGTGAGCTACCAGCATCGGTCAAGTGACCGCCATGCCTGGTACGTGCTCAACGTAATGGATGAGGAGTATCATGATATTCGACGCTTGTCGCGTCTCCGCCGTCGTGTTGGCGGCCTGCCTTGCATGGCCGTCTAGCTCGGTTTGGGCGCAGTCAACCCAACCCGGCGATACGCTGGAGTTATCACTAGCTGCGGCACGGAGTTTGGCCGCTGCAGCGAACCCTGAGTTGTTGGCGGTCGCGTGGCGGCCGGAGGCTGCACGCGGTGACGTCCGTACAGCCCGTACCTTGCAGTTCAATCCCGACGTCTCGTTCGACAGCCGGTCGCCAAGCAATGGGATGACCAGTCGCTACGAGGCCGAGATCGGCCTGGAGTTCGAGGTGGGCGGGCAGCGGGGCCTACGCGGCCAGGCCCGCGAAGCCGCCCTCTCCTCCGCGTATCAGCGGTTTGACGACGCTGCTCGTCGCATCCTGGCAGAAGTCAGTTTCGCGTATATGAACCTGATCGCCGCCGAGCAACGGGTTGCCCTGGTCGAGGAGATCAACCGGCTCAACACGCAACTGCATGCGGCAGTACGGACGCAGCTCGCCGAGGGCGAGGTCAGCCTGCTCGAAGCGAACCTCGTCACTATTGAGGCGACCCGAGCGACGGCTCGCACCATGGAGGTGTCGAGCGCACGCGAGGCTGCCGCGCTCGCGCTTGGCCGAATGCTTGGCGCTACTTCCTCGCGACCGATTCGCACGGTTGGGCCCTCGGCGGAGGCGGGACCACCATCGTGGGAAGCCGCCTCGCTGGACGATCACGTGCGGACTTCTATGACATCTCGTCCCGATCTAAGAGCGCTGGCATACGATACGGAGCGCGCGCGACAAGAGGAGCGGCTTGCTCGCCGCGAGGCCCTGCCGAACGTGCGAATAGCCGGGCTGGCCACTCGAGAGGATCCTCTCACGGACCCGAGACTGGGTCTCTCGCTCGGCGTGTCACTCCCACTCTTCGATCGCAATCAGGGCCAGGGAATTCGTAGACGAGCCGAAATCGCCGAGGCCGAGCAAATGACGAGGGCTACCGAGATACGCATTAAGACGGAAGTGGAGAACGCACTGACTCTCTATAGATCCGCCGATCGGGAGGTCTCGCTGCTGGAGGCCGAACTACTTGGCCCAATCCGCGAAAACCAGGGGCTCCTCGATACCGCCTACCGAGAAGGCAAAATCGATCTGGCGAGCCTGTTGCTTCTTCGCAACCAGCTCCTCGACGCCGAAATGAGCTACTGGGATACCTGGGAACGACGAGCCCGAGCGCGCACAGCGCTTGAGGCCGCGACCGGGACGATCCTGGAAGGCATCTCTTTCACGCATGGGAACAACCGATGACGAAGATCAACATTGTTGGCCGTGCGGTGGTGGCCTTGGTTCTGATAGGGGTTACAGGCGCGTGCGGCCCGGAAGAGGATCCTGGCGCCGCCCCCGTACTGGAGGGAGACGTTGGGTTGCCAGAGGTTCACTTGGACGCAGATGCTCTGGCCCTGAGCGACGTTGAGCTCGGCGAGGCCGCGGATGTGAACCGAGGCGGTTTACGCGTGACGGGTACGATCACCTACGATCAGGATCTTGTAAGCCATGTCGGGCCCAAGACGCAGGGACGCGTCACGGACCTTCGAGCCGAACTCGGAAGCCGGGTCCGCGAGGGCGACGTCCTGGCCCACCTCGAGAGCCCCGATGTTGGCGTCACTCGCTCCGAACTTGTGGAGGCCGAGGCGCTTCTGGCGATCGCACAGGAGACCTTCGACCGAGAGACCCGATTGGAGGTCGCAGGTATCTCAAGTCGTCGAGAAGTGCTCGATGCTGAGACCCAGCTACGGACCATCGAAGCCAGCCTTCGGAGTGCGGAAGAGCGGCTGCGTCTTTTCGGTGCAGCAACGCACGGGGACGGCGGTCATTTTGACGTCGTCGCTCCTTACGATGGGGTTGTCGTGGAGCGCCACGCCGGAAGAGGTGAGGTCGTGGGTCCTGCCGATCAACTCTTTACGATCGCCGACCTAACGACTCTCTGGATCGAACTGGACATCTTCGAGCGCGATATGTCGCGCGTGACCGAAGGTCAACCGGTGGAGCTCACGACTGCAGCTTGGCCGGGTCGCTCGTTCCCGGCTCGCATCGTCTACGTGGCGGATATTCTGGATGCCCAGAGTCGGACCGTCCGGGCGCGAGTAGAGGTCGATAACTCGGACGCGGCTCTGAAGCCTGGCATGTTCGCGACTGCGTTTATCCACACCGCTGAGGGCGAAACCGTTGTCGCGGTCCCACGGGATGCCGTGCAGAACGTGGAGGGCGAGGACGTGGTTTGGATTCCTGGGGACGAACCAGGTGCGTTCCTGGCCAATCCAGTCCTCCTCGGAGAGGAGCTTCCGGGTGGGATGGTAGCGATCGAAGCCGGACTTGCCGCTGGGGACCCCGTGGTTGTCGCAGGAGCCTTCACGCTGAAAGCCGAACTCGCCAAGGGCGAGTTTGGCGGCCACGGACATTAGGGGGCGACATGACTGATCACATCATAAACTTCGCTCTGAAGCAGCGGCTGCTCGTCCTCGGTGCCGCGGTCTTGGTACTCCTGACAGGCGCTTGGTCGTACATGCGCCTTCCTGTCGACGCTTATCCCGACATTTCGCCCGCGCTGGTGCAGGTATTCACCGAAACTGAAGGGCTTGCTCCCGAGGAAGTCGAACAGCTCGTCACCTACCCGGTGGAAGTGGCGATGAACGGCCTGCCGGGCCTCGAACGCATCCGGTCGGTTTCGAATTTCGGGCTGTCCGTCGTCAATGTGTACTTCGAGGAAGGAACAGACGTCTATTTCGCACGCCAGCTCGTCAACGAGCGACTGCAGGAGGCTCGGGAACAGATTCCGGAGGGATTGGGCGACCCCGGTATGGGGCCAATCTCCAGTGGACTCGGCCAGATTCTTTTCTACTACTTAAGCGCCGACCCGGCCGAGTACTCCCTCGAGGAACTTCGGACGATCCAGGACTGGATCGTGAAGAGGAACCTCCAGACCGTCCGTGGCGTGACCGAAGTCCTCTCCATCGGGGGACACGTGCGGCAGTACCAGGTCATCGTGCGTCCGGAAGCGCTCCGACAGTATGCCCTAACGCTGCACGAGGTCCTGGAGGCCGTCGAAGCGAACAACTTGAACGTCGGCGCCAGTTTCCTCGAGGTCGCCCGAGAGGAGTATATCGTTCGCTCGATCGGCTTGGCTGAGAACCTGGACGATCTCAGAAACATCACAATCGTAACGCGGGACGGTACCCCGATTCGGGTTAGTGACGTTGCGGACGTTGCTCTCGGCCCAGAGACACGCCGTGGGTTGGTTACGCGCAACGGTGAGGGAGAGGTCGTCGTCGGTTTCGTGTTGAAACTCCTCGGCACGAATACCTCGACGGTCATCGAGAGCGTTTCTGAACGCCTTGATCGAATCCGCACGGCGCTACCGGAAGGCGTTGCACTCGTGCCCTACTACGAGCAGTCCACGCTCGTCGCACGAGCAACGGGCACCGTGACCAGCGCGCTTTGGCAGGGCCTCGTACTCGTGGTTCTCGTGCTTGCTCTATTCCTCGGGAACTTACGCTCGTCGGTCATCGTTGCCGCGTCGCTGCCGTTCTCCATCCTGTTGACGTTCACGCTCATGGGGCAGTTCGGCATCAGCGCAAACCTGATGTCTCTGGGAGGATTGGCGATCGGGATCGGAATGATGGTGGATGCCTCCATCGTCGTGGTCGAAAACATCTTTCGATGGCTGCAGGAAGACCCGGATCCTGAGAAATCGAAGACACATCTTGTCGGGCGTGCCGCTCGCGAGGTCGGGCGCCCGATCTTCTTTGCGATCGCAATCGTCATCATCGTGTTCCTACCGCTCTTCACACTACAAGGTGTGGAGGGCACGATGTTCCGGCCGCTGGCCTACACGATCGCCCTGGCAATGCTGGGGTCCCTGATCTTTTCGTTGACGGTAGCGCCAGTGCTGGCTGATCTCCTGCTGCCGAGACGGATGGCGGAAAAGGGCGATCCGGACACCACGGGTGGAGTGCGATGGGTCTCGTTCCTTGAGGAGCGTTATCGCAGGGCATTGTCGTGGGCACTGGATCATCCCCGAGCGGTCGTAGGCGGCACACTGGGGCTTGTGGCGCTGGGGGGATTGGCGTTCCCGATGCTTGGAAAGGAGTTCATCCCGACCCTCAACGAGGGCACGCTTCTCGTTCGGGCGACCATGGCGCCGTCCATCGCTCTCACGGAGTCCACCGCCACGATTCAGCGCGTTGAGCGCGAGTTCATGAAATTCCCCGAGGTCATTCAGGTCGTAAGCCGAATCGGGCGGGGGGAGATCGGGGCCCACTCGGACCCGGTGAACAATTCGGAAATCTTCGTCGACCTCCTACCGCCGGACCAATGGACAACTGCGGACAACCGTGACGACTTGGTTGCGGCCATGCAGGGACACCTAGAAGAAATGCCTGGCGTTCAGCTGAACTTCACTCAGCCGATCGCGGCTGCGGTCGATGAGCTCCTGACAGGCATCAAGGCACAGATCGCCGTGAAGTTGTTTGGCGACGACCTTGACGTGCTCCTGGAAAAAGCTGGAGAGATTGCCGCAGTCATCGGTGGAGTCGAGGGGGCCTCTGAGGTCCAAGTCGATCAAGTGAGCGGACAGCCGCAGCTGCGTGTGGACCTGGACCGGCGGGCGCTCTCGCGATATGGGCTCTCGGTCGAGCATGTGCAGACTGAAATCCAAGCCGCGATCGGAGGGGCCGCGGCTGGTCAGGTGTTCGAGGGAGAGCGGCGATGGGCGATCATCGTCCGCTACGCCGAGGCGCAGCGGGCTGGCCCAGCCGACGTTCGGGCTCTTCTCCTCGATACGCCCGACGGGGGTTTGGTGCCCCTTGAGCAGGTCGCACACGTGGAGACGTTGGTGGGACCGAGGCAAATCTCGCGCGAAGACAACCAGCGCTTCATCACCATTCAGATGAATGTTCGTGGCCGTGACATCGGCAGCTTCGTTGCTGATGCCCAAGCAGCGATCGAGCGAGAGGTCGACCTTCCGGCCGGTTACCTGCTGACGTTCGGCGGCCAGTTTGAGTTGGCCCAGGCCGCCAACCGGCGACTCGCTGTCGTCATCCCGGTCACGGTCCTTCTAATTTTCCTCATGCTCTTCGTCTCCTTCAACAGCGTGAAGGAAGCGCTACTCATCATCCTCAATATTCCCCTGGCCCTCGTTGGAGGGTTACTCGCGCTATTCGCGACAGGGCTCAGTCTGTCGGTACCGGCGAGCGTCGGATTCATCGCACTGTTCGGCATCGCGGTGGAGAATGGTCTCGTCCTCATTACGTACTTCAACCAGCTCCGCACCCAGGAGGGTCTCCCGATACGGGAAGCTGTGGAGCGAGGGGCGGTGCTACGACTACGGCCCGTGCTCATGACCGCGGCAACGACCAGCTTGGGGCTGATCCCGTTGCTCCTGGCATCGGGCCCTGGCTCTGAAGTTCAGCGCCCTTTGGCCGTCGCGGTCGTGGGAGGACTGGTCACGTCAACCGCCCTAACTCTCATGGTCCTTCCGGTGCTGTATCGCTGGATGCACGGCGACGAAGCGGCTCTTGAGGGGGGGGCAGTTCCATGAGGCCGACACCGTGGGCCACCGATGAGGCCAAACGGACGTACGTGTCGGGAGCGTTGTGGGGAGGCGGACTCCTCGCGACCGCGTTCTCCTGGACACTCGCCAGTCAGAGTGATTGGCTTCAACCGGCCGTTCTCCTCTTCATAGCTGGTGCGCTCATCGGGGGGTGGAACTTCTTCCCCAAGGGGGTAAGGGCCGCCACGTCATTGAAGCTCGACATGAACTTTCTGATGACGGTGGCCATCGCGGGGGCCGTGATCATCGGGGAGCCACTCGAGGCGGCAGCGATCGCGTTCCTGTTCTCGTTCGCCGAGCTTCTCGAGCACAGCGCTGTCGTGCGTTCGCGGAATTCGATCGACCAGCTGCTCCGGCTGTCTCCCGAACATGCCACGATCGTGGAGGCCGACGGGAGCGAACGCACGCTGTTGACCTCCGCACTTCGGGCGGGGGACCGCGTAAGAATTCGACCTGGAGAGAAGATCCCGATCGACGGCCTTGTGCGAGAGGGTCAGTCAGCTGTGAATCAGGCGAACGTGACAGGCGAGTCCGTTCCAGTAACGAAGATGCCGGACGATACTGTTTTCGCGAGCACCCTGAACACTGATGGGCTTCTTGAGGTCGAAGCGACGACCGATGCAGGTGACACAACCCTCGATCGGATCGCGCGCCTGGTACGTGAAGCGCAATCGCAGCGGTCGCCCACTGAGCAGTTCGTGAAGGTCTTCGCCCGATACTACACCCCGGCGGTTACGGGTTTGGCCGTTCTGGTGATGCTTGTTCCGCCCCTCATGGGGATGGGAACCAATTCGACGTGGTTCGTCCGCGGACTCACGCTCCTCGTGATCGCGTGTCCTTGTGCGCTGGTGATCGCAACGCCGGTTACGATCATGAGTGCGTTGACCTCGGCCGCACGCCACGGCGTGCTCATCAAAGGAGGCGAGTACGTTGAAGCGTTAGGCGCTACTTGCGCGATGGCGTTCGACAAGACTGGCACACTCACGTCTGGCCGTCTTGCCGTGACGGATGTAGTGCCCTTCGGTGAATGGAATGAAGGAAGCCTCCTGGCGTGGGTAGCCGCGGTTGAAGGCGGGTCGGAGCATCCGATCGCCAAGGCGATCGTGCAGTATGCGGAGAGGAATGGGCTGGAGAGCCCAGGAGAGCTTCAAGCGTTCCGTGCCCATGCAGGCATGGGTGTCTCGGGTAGGGTGGATGGGGTTCCCGTGGTGGTGGGCACGATTGAACTCTTGAGTCGCACGGGGACAGACGAACTCGAGGAACGAGGCCTCCCACTCTTCGAGTCGCTGGAGCGCCAAGGGAAGACGGTCGTCGTCGCGGCGTCAGAAGGACGTGTGGCAGGTATGCTGGCATTGGCCGACACGATCCGGCCCGAGGCTCCATCTGCGTTAGCTCAGCTGAGGACAGACGGTGTGCACCACCAGGTCATTCTGACAGGCGATCAATCCTACGCGGCACAGGCAATCGGGGACGCGGTCGGCGTAGACGAGGTGCACGCTGGGCTTAAACCAGAGGAGAAAGTCTCGGCCGTTCGCAGGATCGGGAGTGTGCACAAGGGCGTAGCTATGCTAGGCGATGGCGTAAACGACGCCCCCGCTCTCGCCGCGGCTGATGTCGGCATCGCTATGGGAGGAGCCGGATCGCCCGCCACGATCGAGACGGCGGACATCGTCTTGATGGCCGACGACCTCGTGATGCTGCCATACGCGCGGCAAGTGTCAAAGCTCGCGCGGCGTCTGGTTCGTCTGAATATCGGCTTCGCTCTGGGTATCAAGGCAATCTTGGCGATAGGCGCGGTAACAGGTTTCATCAGCCTGTTAGTAGCCGTGTTGGTCGGCGATCTGGGAGCGAGCCTGGCGGTAACGTTGAACGCGATGCGACTTGCCAGGATGAAGCCGTGACGCCAGAAACACCCGTGGATGGAGGGGCCGTCCCATCGCATGAGGACGGCCCCAATGCCTCAGGCTCTCGTGATCTCCCACTCCCTCCACAATGAATACACCGCCGGAATCACGAGCAATGTAAGAACCGTCGAGGACACCATCCCGCCCACCATGGGTGCGGCAATGCGCTTCATCACGTCGGCTCCTGCGCCGTGCGACCAAAGGATCGGGAGAAGGCCAGCGATGATCGCGGTGACGGTCATCATCTTGGGGCGCACGCGTTCGACGGCCCCGTATTCGACCGCCGCATCCACATCGTCGCGCGTCTGAAGCCTGTTCGCCCTCCTACGGTCGCCGTAGGCCTGATCCAGATAGATGAGCATGATCACGCCCGTTTCCGCGGCAACGCCGGCGAGCGCGATAAACCCGATCGCAGTGGCGACGCTCATGTTGTACCCTAGCGCCCACATGATCCAAACGCCGCCGACAAGTGAGAACGGCAGCGACAGCATGATAAGGCTGGCTTCGACCACCGTCCCGAACTGCAGATAAAGCAGCAAAAAGATGATCCCGATCACGATCGGCACCACATATGTGAGGCGCGCCTTGGCGCGCTCGAGTGCCTCGAACTGACCGGACCAGACGAGGGTGTATCCGGCGGGCAACGCGAGTTCCGCCTCCAACAGACTTCTAGCCTCTTGGACATACCCCCCGATATCGCGTCCCCGGACGTCGATGTACACGATGTTGTTCAGGTTGGCGTCCTCCGACTTGATGATCGGGGCGCCCTGGACAGGCGCGATATGGGCGAGCTCGCCAAGCGCCACCTGCGCCCCGGTGGGCGCAGCGACCAGGACTTCGGCGATGCGGGCGGGGTCGTCCCGAAAGTCGCGCGGATACCTAACCAACACCCCGTATCTTTCACGTCCCTCGATCACTTCACCCGCCGGCATGCCGCCAACGGCCCCCTGCAGAGCCACCTGGACGGCGCCCGTGGTCAGCCCGTGACGCGCCGCCGCTTCCCGATCGATCGTCGCGTCGAGGTAGCGGCCACCGAGCGTCCGTTCCGCGAAAACCGAACTCGTCCCAGTTACGCGAGGAAGCAGTTCTTCGATCGAGCGCCCAATCTGGTCCAGCACCGCTAGGTCGGGTCCGAAGATCTTGATTCCGACCGGCGTCTTGATGCCGGTAGCCAGCATGTCGAGGCGGTTCTTGATCGGCATGGACCACATGTTGGCGACGCCCGGCGTCCGGACCCGGGCGTTCATCTCCGCCACCAGCGAATCGTAGGTGACGCCCTCGCGCCACTCATCCTCAGGCTTGAGGATCGCAATCGACTCGAGCATGGCCATTGGGGCCATGTCGGTTGCAGTCTCGGCCCGCCCGACCTTCCCCAAGACAGACGCCACCTCCGGGATAGCAGCCATCGCGGCATCGCGCTGCTGGAGAATCGCCTTCGCCTGCGCGGTTCCGATCGAAGGCTGAAGGGACGGCATGTCCATGATCGAGCCCTCATTGAGGGGCGGCATGAACTCACTGCCAAGCCGGCTCCACGGCCACACCGCCCCGAACAGGACGAGCGCCGCGACGGCAAGTGTGGTCCACCGGAAACGGAGCACGCCACGGATCATCGGCCGATAGAGCGCGATCATCAGTCGGTTGAGTGGGTTCTGGCTCTCCTTCTTCACTCCCCCACGGATGAACAGACCCATGAGCACCGGCACGAGCGTGATGGACAACAGCGCGGCCGACGCCATGGACAGCGTCTTCGTCCAGGCCAGGGGCTTGAAGAGACGGCCTTCCTGAGCTTCCAGCGCGAAGACAGGCACGAAGGACAACGTGATCAACAGGAGTGATGTAAAGAGCGCGGGGCCAACCTCCTTGGAGGCCTGAATGACCAGGTCCCAGTGCGGCACGCCCAGGCCGTCTCGCTCGTTTCGTTCGATGTGTTTGTGGAAGTTTTCGACCATCACGATCGCGGCATCAATCATCGCTCCGATCGCGATCGCGATGCCGCCGAGACTCATGATGTTTGCGCCGATGCCCAGCCATCGCATGCCGAGAAAGGCCATCAGGATGCCGATCGGAAGCGTGACGATCGCCACCAACGCGCTGCGTACATGGAAGAGGAAGACAAGCGTGACGAGGGCGACGATCAGCGCTTCCTCCAAGAGCTTCTCACGCAACGTATGGATCGCTGCCTCGATCAGAATCGAGCGATCGTATCCCATGACGAACTGCACCCCGTCGGGCAACGTCGTCTCCAACTCTGCCATGCGTTCCTTCACGCCCTCGATCACGGAAAGAGGGTTCTCCTCGTAGCGCATGACGACGAAACCGGTGACGACTTCACCACGCCCGTCGAGGTCTGCAATCCCCCGCCGGATTTCGGGCCCGAACTGCACCCTCGCTACGTCCTCGACCAAAACCGGTGTGCCGTCTGGCCCCAAACCAACGGGCACGGCCCGTACGGTTTCGAGTCCATCGAATCTCCCCCGGCCGCGGACGACGAACTCGGTACCGCCAAGCTCCAGGACCCGACCGCCTACGTCCTGGTTGGAGGAGCGAACGGCGTCCACGACGTTTTCCAGAGAGATGCCAAAGCCCAACAGCCGCGTCGGATCGACGACGACTTGGTATTGTCTCTGCATGCCTCCGAGCGACGCGATTTCTGCGACGCCTGAGACGGAGGTGAGCGCCGGCTTCACGGTCCAATCCTGGAGGCTCCGGAGGTCCGCGAGGTCGAGCTCACCGGAGGTGTCCGTGAGGATGTATTGCATGACCCAGCCAACTCCGGTGGCGTCGGGCCCCAAAGTGGGGGTAGCTCCTTCGGGGAGCCGTTCACGCACGCCGGTGAGATTCTCGAGCACCCGACTGCGGGCCCAGTACAGGTCCGTATCGTCTTCGAATACGACGAACACAGCAGAGAGCCCGAATTGACTCATGCCACGAACCCATTTCGCGCCAGGCACCTTGAGCATCTCGGTGGACATCGGGTAGGTGACCTGGTCCTCCACCAACTCGGGGGCCTGCCCCGGCCATTCGGTCATGACTATGACCTGGATATCCGACAGATCGGGGATCGCGTCGACGGGTGTCTGGGCCAAGGCCCAGGCACCGCCCAGGGTCACGGCGACCGTCGCGAGCAGGACCAGGAATCGGTTGGTCACGGCCCACTCGATGATCTTGGCTTGCATGGCCCCTACCTCCCCGATGGGTTCGAGGACATCGACCCGGAATCAGGGGCCATATCCATGTCTTCCATGTCCATGTCTTCCATGTCCATGCCTTCCATGTCCATGCCCTCCATGTCCATGCCCTCCATGTCCATGCCCTCCATGTCCATGCCCTCCATGTCCATGCCTTCCATGTCCATGCCGGACATGTCACCCGCGCCCATCATCCCCATCATCGAGCGCATCACGACTCCGATGTTGGCTTCCGCGTCGATGAGATACTGGGCTGAGCTGACCACGCGCTGACCCGCGGTGACGCCGGTTCGGACGATCACGTAGTCGCCGACGGTTGCGCCCACCTCGGCATCGACTGCTCGGAGACCGCCGTCCACCTGTTCCACGAACAAGAGCGTGCGGTCCCCGGTCCAAACCACGGCATCGGTCGGGACTGACAAAGCCCTGGCGTGGGGTGTGTTGATCCGGACCGACGCGTACATCCCGGGGCGAAGGCGCCCGGTTGGGTTACGAAGAACGACGCGGGCCCGCACGGTGCGGGTCAGAGCATCCACCGTCGGATACACGAAGTCGACGACACCTGGAAACGCTTCCTCCGGATACGCCGCAAGGGTCGCGACTGCTCCCGAGCCTGGTACAACGAGCGCGGCCTCGCTTTCACGGATTTCGATGTTGACCCAGACGTCCGAAAGGTCGGCTAGGCGAAAGAGGGTTTCACCTGCTTCGAAGGCTGCACCGTCGACCACGCTCTTTTCGAGGATGACTCCGCTGATGGGTGCCCTCAGACTCATCGTCCTGCTCGACTCGCCGTTGGCAATCAGCGCGTCGATCTGGTCCGGAGTGATATCCCACAGACTCAACCGTCGACGCGCCGTGGCCTCGAGGTCGACTGGGGCCGCAGTCACACCTGGAAGCGACTGGCCCCCGAGGCTTTCCTGAAGCTGCCGGGCGAGCAGCACCTCTTCTTGGGCGGCCACGAGTTCGGGCGCGTACACGTCGAGCAAGGGCGAGCCCTCCTCGATGAACCGGCCTGTGAAGTCTGCGTAAAGACGGTCCACATACCCGGAGAACTTGGTCGTGACATTGACCAATCGAGTCTCATTGACCTCGATCACCCCAACGGTACGGAGGCGGTCCTCAAGGGTCCGCTCCTCGACCGTGGCATACGTGATCCCAAACTGAGCGATCTGTGCCGGCGTGATGCGCACGGTCTGCCCCCCCGGCATCTCAGAACCCGTGGTCATGCCCGGCATATCCATCGAGGATGCCTGGCCCATCTCCATACCTGGCATATCCATCGGGGCGGCCTGGCCCTTGGCCATGCCGGCTTCATCCTCAGTGAAGGTTCCTCCGACCCAGAGAACCGCGGCCAAGACCATCGCGCCTAGAACGGCACCGACCATCAGCCACCGAGCCCGGCCGGGTTCGCGTGAAGTCGTCGTAGTCATCGCAGAATCTCCTCGGCCACCAGTTGCTCGAGCTGGGCGAGATTCTTCGCGAATTCGGTCAGCAGTCGGTGGAAGCTCGTTTCGAATCGAAAAAGGGCCGTCTGGGTCATCAGGACGGTTGAAAAGTCGGTCCGGGCCACTCCGAATCCGGCCGTGGCCGCTTGGAGGGCGGCAGACTCCTGAGGCAGCATGCCCGAGGTCAGAATGCCCAGGCTGGTCCGGGCTCTCTCCAGGTCCGCATACAACTGCGTCACGCGGGCCTGCACACGGTTGACGTGATCGGCGTGCTCCGAACGAAGGGCTGCCAACTCCGCTTCGGCTTCAGATACCCAAGCGCCTTGGCGGACATCTCGACTGAGCGGCAGCGGGATCGCAAGACTGAGGGTGAGCATGTCCGTGCGCGCATCCCGTTGTCCGTAGCTCAATGCGACATCGAAGTCAGGGAGGTGCGCCTTGCGCGCCCACTCCAGCCGGTCCTGTTGAGCTTCGATTCTCGCGACGTGCACGTGGATGGTCGGGCTGTTGCGGGCCACCGCAGTCAGGAGCTCTGGCAGCGGCCGCAGCGGTGAGTTCGCTACCCGTGATCCCGGGGCCATGGACACAAAACTGACTCGCTCGGGCGCCTGCACAGCTGCCGCGGCAATCACGGTCGGAATCGTCACGTCCTCCACGGGCGTGAGCGGTGGACGATCGAGGAGACGGTTGAGCGCCGCGAGCACCACCTGCCGGCGCTCTGTCAGGCCGGCTGCCTCGTCTGCGAGTACGGCCGTCTCCACCTGGGCTTGAAGGACATCCTCCTGTCCCGCAGCGCCGACGGCATATCGGACGTCAGCCGCAGAGACGAGGGTCGTTAGCACCTCGGCATGTCGCCCGACGACCTCCAAGCCTCGATCGATGAACACGAGATCGTAGTACGCCTGACGCACCGCACGGGCGACGTCGAGACGTACCTCCTCGAGCGCAGCTGCTGCCGCCCGGGCCTGACTTCGTTCGGCATCTTGCGCGAGTGAGAGCTTGCCGGGGTATGGAAGTCGTTGAGAGAGGCCGATCGTCTTCATCGTCATGAAGTCGGCGAACCCCGGCTCCGAAACCGGAAGATTGCTCAAGGAAAGCGACAGGACCGGATCGGGCCGAGCTCCGGCCGCCGGAATGCGCGCCTCAGCCGCACGCACCCGCTCTGCTGCTGCCGCTATGCCCGGGTTTTGATCGAGAGCCACGGCGACGAGGGAGGCCAGTTGAGTTGGACTTTGTTCTTGTGGGGCACCCATCACAACGAGCGAGACCGATGCAAAGACTCCAATAATGCTCATATGCAGTACTTGATTTCCCGGCTAGGAGGAACGCCGGGCAGCGCCCGGTCCTCTGAGCCACGAGGGTTCCGCGGATTACGCCCGTTCGGCCGAAACGCCGAGCGAGGCGGTGCGTCTTGTTTTGTTTGGAGCCGAGCACCCCGGACGGGGGCTCAGAAGCGGATCAGACGCGTGGAGGCGGGAGGAGAATGGGACGGAACCATTCATATCGACCCGAGTCGCGAGGCAGTGCCGCGACCCTCGACGCCATATCGCTCGGCAGCGTCGCGGCATGCGTGGTTGCGACCCCGACGCTCGTACCGCAAGGGCCAGCACCGCCGACTGCCAAGGGACATGACATGTCACCCTGGTCATTCATGGACCCGCCGAACGGGCAATCCATTTGACCAGCATCCCCGGCCTCTGCGGGAAAAGACATGTCCATCCCCATGTCCATCCCTGGAGGGCAGCGGGACACTTCGTACCCGACGGCCAGCGATAGCAGGAGCGCCGCTAGCTGGGGTAGCGCCACCAGGGAGCGCCTTCGGTACCGGGACGAGGGAGTTTTTTGGTCCTGGTTGCCCACGATCGGCTTACCCCGCCGTCGTGAAGCTGAACACCATACCGTAGCTGCCGTTCGACGGGTGCTGCCACCCCTGGCCCATCATGCCAGCTCCCGGCCCCATAGCGCCTCCCTGGCCCATGCCCCCCTGGCTCATGCCCCCGCTCATCATGGATTGCGAAGCCCACTGCCCGCCCATCGTAGAGCCGTGGCGGCCCAGATCCACATGGTTCCCATGGTCGTCGACCATGCCCCCGCCCAAATGGACGACGTAGGTCGTCACCGGCGCTAGGGCTTGAGCGGGCACGAATGTGAGGACCGTTCGATCCGCAGAGAGCGTCCAAGTACCCGCGACCTCAGGGCCGGCGATGTCGCCCTCGTGCAGAGCAGCGAAGTCCTCCATCCCCAACCCGATGGCATGGTCGAACGTCACCACGACCCGGGCACCTACAGCCACGTCAACGGACCCTCCGCCCGGAACGATGGACAGCAATGCCGCGTCCTCGGCGATGGGCACGATGCCGTCGTCCGCGCAAGCCCCAAGAGCGAGGACTGATAGGGCCACTACCACGATCATCTCTCGTCTATGCCCGGTTTTCATGTCAGGTCTCCCGTTGGATCGGACTTCTTCACAGGAAACTTATCCTCCGAGGGATGACGCGCCCATGAACCGCACATGAAGGTTCCTTCATGTACCTCTCCGCACAGGGCCCTTCGTGAGCTACCGTCGCTGCCGCGACGACCAGTGGATCGCCTCGATAAGCCACTTGCCGTCCGCTCGAGCGAGGACCATCAACTCGGCTCCCTGTGAGTTGATGTCACGGTCCCCCATTCGGCCCTGCGTCACCGACGTCGACCACGCCCAGGCCACATCGCTCATCAAGGTCACTTGGATGTCACCACGTTCCCGTGGAACCGCCTGAGCAACGCGCATGTCTCCGGAAAGATGCCCGCTGCGGTAGTGCTCCTTGTTCTCCACACCCCCGCTCTCGAGGATCGTCACGTCCTCGGCTAGAAGGGAAAGGGCGGTGGTGGAGTCACCGGACGCCAGCGAACGATGATAGGAATCGACGGTGGAGATGACGGCCGCTTCGGCCGACTGAGCGGTCGCGTTCAAGGGCGCAGCGAGCGCCAACATCGTCAGCGCGAAAGCGAGTGCGTACGCGCGAGTGGATCGTGTCATCGTGATCTCCTGGGCAGATGCGTAGTTCATGAAAGCGAATCCTCGACAGCACCGCGCCGACCCGAACGAACGACGCCCCAACCCCCACGCCGTGCAAGACGAAGGACGACAGAATCCACCCCACGATCGGGACCGTGGCCACCATACCAAGGAGGCGGTGAGTACGCGTTAGACGCACGCGGGAGGCCGGCCTCATGGCAGCATGTGGGAGGGACGGGCCAGCAGGACCTACTCGACTCTCCTAGGGCGACAGGGTGGAGTGCACCTGAACGTCCCGTGAAGGTCTCCTCATGTGTAGTTCATGGGGCTTTCATGTGGAGGACACGACTATTTGTCGTGAGTCTGAAGAATCCGCCCAGACGCCATCCCCAATCCGGCCGCCAATGACCCACCATCCGACCCTCCCGTTGGACCGCCGCCACTTCGCCAAGATCGCGGCCAGCCTCACCGGATCGAGCGCGGCCTTCTGTCGCCCATAGCTCCGCGAGCGCGACCCGCGAAGTCCACGGTCCGGCGACTCTGCGACTGAGGCAATGCGCCTCAGGGTCGGCTTCCGCCTGAGGCACTGACCCACTCAACCACCGAAATCTTCCCAAAGGGACCCATGATCAAGAATCCACTTCGCAGCCTACTCGCTGGCCTGTTCCTCATCGGCAGTTTGACGGCCGCAGCAGGGGTCGGCTCGGCCACCGACATCCACTTCGCGCTGTCGAAGTCCGAGCCCGAGGCGGACGCATCCGTCGAAGCCCCTGCAGAAGTCCGGCTGTGGTTCACTGAGGAGCCCCAGGGGGGCACGGTCTCCGTCCGAGTGCTCGACGCGTCTGAGGAGGAGGCTATGACCATGGATGTCACGCAGAGCGAGGACGACGCCCGGTCTTTCGCGGTCGCGTTCCACCACCCTCCGGCTGCCGGCACCTACACCGTTGCTTGGCGCGGGATAGGGTCGGACGGTCACGTCGTGCGTGACACGTTCACCTTCACCGTGACGGCTCAGTAGCCTCGTGTCCGATGTATGGAGTCCGTTCGCTGGCTGGTTCCTGTTCGCGGGGATGACCCTCGCGACAGGGGCCACGCTGGCGCGCTGGACGATCCTGCCACGGGCAGTGGGGAGTATCGACGCGCCCGCCAGCCTTTTGGTCGACCGTGCCGCCCGGCTCGGCTCGATCGCGGCAGCGACCCTGCCGCTGGCCATGGGACTCTACTTTCTGCGCCAGATGGAGGAGTTCCGCGACCCGCTCGCCCCCTGGTCCGAAGACGCGGGACTCTTGCTGTCGACGGCGTGGGGTCGGAGTTGGATCTGGGCGACTGCGGGTTCGGTGTTCGCGGCCGCGATGATGGGCCTGGCCCGTTTCGGCAAGAACGCCGGATGGGTGCTTGCTACGGCGGCGCTGCTGGCCCTGGGAGTGTTCCCCGGGTTGACCGGCCACGCGGCCGCCGCAGAGTCGGCGGCTGGGCTCGTACTCGCTACCGACGCACTTCACGTGTGGGCCGCGAGCGGCTGGATCGGGGGCCTCGCCACAGTGCTGTATCTGGAGTGGACTTGGCGGCGCTCCGAGGCAGGTGGCAGCCTGCTCCCGGCGCTGGTGCCACCCTTTTCCACCGTGGCGATGATCTGCGTCGGTACCCTCGCGTTGACCGGCACAGTAAGTGCCTGGATTACCCTGCCTGACCTGGCCACGCTGTTCGCGCCCGGGTACGGGCGAATCCTCTTGCTGAAGCTGGCGTTCGTTGGGGTCGTTCTCGGGCTTGGCGGGCTGAACTTCCGAGTGCTGACCCCTCCCCTGGGCAGTGACGCCGGCGACGACGCGATGCGCCGGTCTGCGACCATCGAACTGATGATCGCCCAAGTAGTCCTGGTTATCACAGCGATCCTGGTGCGCACCTCGCCTCTGGGTCATTGAAGCTTCCGCGAAGTCAGGCGGAGCAATCCTCAATTTGGGAAAAACCATGAAGAACATCTCGAGTCGAATCGCGGCTGGCGCGGCCCTGCTGGGCATGGCGGCAATTCTGTCGGCGGCTGTACTGCCCGACCTCATGCCCTTCCACGAGCGGAAGGAAGTGGCGGGGCTCGCAATCGTGTTCGGTGCGGAACCTGAGCCGGCGCTCACCGACGAGATCCAGATGCTCGCCTGGCGAGTGAGCTCCCTCGCGAGCGAGGAGCCCTACACAGAACTGACGGAGGCGTCCGTGACGGTGACCCGGAACGGTCAGAGTTACGGACCTTTCGATCTCCGTCCTGTTCGTGGAACGCCTGGCCGATACCAGACTCGCCACATCTTCACCGAGGTCGGTGAATACGGGACCGTGATGACGTTCAAGAAGGACGAAAACTCCGAGGTTCATTCGGTCGACTTCAACTTCAACATCAACGACCGCGCGGACCTCGAAATTCCCAAGAAGAGAGGCGGCGGCCGCTAGGCACGCCGGCCCCGGGTTGGCCCAAGTCGGCCCGGGGTGTCCTCTTCTGAATCGCCCCAAGGAGTCATCATGCGGAAACCCGTGTTCGCGGCAGCCCTCCTCGTCGCTCTGGTCTTGGCCACCCCTGTCCTGTCTCACGACTTCTGGCTGATCCCCAGCTCGTTCCACCTCGCGCCGGGGAGCGAGCTGACCGTCCACGGGCAGACGAGTAGCGACTTCCCGACGAGCCTGAGCGCAGTGACAAAGGATCGCATCGCGAGCGCCCAACTCATTACCCCGAGCGGACAGCAGGACGTCGCAGACCTCGGCGTGTCGGGCACCTCGCTTCGTCTGGGAATGAGAGTGCGAGAAGTAGGGCAAGCTGTAGTCGCGGTCGCAATCCACCCGCGCAGCATCCCGGAGTCCCCTGAGAGTTTCCGGCGTTACCTGACTCTCGAGGGAGCCCCCGAAGCGCTTGCCCGATACGAGCGTGAGGGATTGCTCCCCACGGACAGCATCACGCGTCGGTACGCGAAGTATGCGAAGTCTCTCGTCGAGATCGGTTCTGGCGGCCCGCGCGTGTTCGACCGAACTGTCGAGCACCCGCTCGAATTCGTTCCCGTCTCAGACCCTCATGCGGCGGGAGCCGGCGGCAGCCTCCGCTTCCGGATGCTCTTCCTGGGAGAGCCCGTGGCGAACGCCCGCGGGCACATCAGCGTAGCGGCCTCCTCGGGGGCCGAGTCTGCGCACGATCACGCCGAGTTCGAGACGGACGCGCGCGGCGAGTTCGCGGTATCGCTCGGGTCGGATGGCATTTGGAACGTCAGAGCACTCCACATCGTGCCGGCGCCCGCGGGTTCGGGGGCCGATTGGGACGTGCACTGGGCGACCTTTGTTTGGAGCGTCGAGTAGAGGCCACGGCGGCTAGGCCAAACCGGCTGGTCGGATCTGTAACTACCTCCTCGGGTTCGGGCCGACGTCGATCAACCCTACGGTGCCTGAGGCGCTCCCCAGATCGATGGGCTCCGTCGGAGGAATGAGGGTGCTGCGGACGAGAGCGCGCCTGTTCGGCGCGGCGAGCAATTATCAGGTCACCACCACCGTCCCGCGAAGCATGCCCATCTGGCATTGGAAAGGGATTTCCCCGGGCGTATCCGGCGTAAAGTCCACCGCCACCGTCTCCCCTTCCGGAAGCTTGGCGGACCGGTCGATACCATCGAACACGACCATCTCGCTGCAGAGGGACGATTCCAGGCGGGTGAAGTTCAGCCGCACCGGCACCCCGGCCTTGACTACGATCGTGTCCGGCGAGTACCCGCCCTTCACCGTGACGGCGACCTCCTGGAGCCCACCCACCACAGCGGCGGCAACCCCTTCTTTGCGCTTGAACCAGAAGTACCATGCGATCCACCCGATCGCAGTTAGGCCGCCGAGATTCACCAGCAAATCGGTCGTCGTCATGATCGTGCCCCCTGTGCGCCGGACGGGCCGGAGAAGCTTTTCGTTTTGAAGAACCGTAGCCGGTTCGCGTTCGCCACCACGGTCACGCTCGATGCCGCCATCGCGGCCCCGGCGAGGAGTGGGGACAGAAGAAGACCGAACGTGGGATAGAGCACACCTGCCGCGATCGGAATCCCGAGCCCGTTGTAGATGAAGGCACCGAGTAGACTCTCCTTGGCGTTTCGCATCGTGGCCTTGGAGACCTCAATGGCGTAGGCGACCCCCTTGAGACTCCCACTCATCAGGGTCACGTCTGCGGCCTCGATGGCGACGTCCGTACCGGTGCCGATCGCGAAACCAACGTCGGCTTCGACGAGCGCGGGGGCGTCGTTGATCCCATCCCCAACCATGCCGACCTTGCTGCCGTCAGCCTTCAGGCGGTGAACCTCCATTGCCTTGTCCTCGGGCAAGACGTCCGCGAGGACACGATCAATTCCGACTTGACGGGCGATTGCCTGCGCGGTCCGCTCGTTGTCTCCGGTGAGCATGATGACCTCCAGCCCCAGCTCTTTCATGACCTGAATGGCTCGGATGGAGTCCTCTTTCACCGTGTCGGCGACCGCAACGATCCCGGCAGGGCGCCCGTCGACGGCCACGAACATCGCCGTCTTGCCTTCGTTCTGGAGGCGCAGCACCTCTTCGTCCAATTCGGACGGATCGATGGACCCGCGGTCCATCAGCTTGCGGTTTCCGATCAGGACTTGGTGGCCACCGACCTCTGCTTCGACGCCGTGGCCGGGCACCGCCTCGAAGGACTTCGGATTCTCAACTTCGAGACCCCGGTTGGTAGCGCCATCAACGACTGCCTGGGCGAGCGGGTGCTCACTGGGGCGATCGGCGGACGCGGCGAAGCGGAGAAGAGCACCGTCGTCGAACCCAGTGGCCGGTATGACGTCCGTCAAAGCGGGCTTTCCACGGGTGATCGTGCCGGTCTTGTCCAAAACGATTGTGTCTAACTGGGACGCCACCTGAAGCGCCCCCCCATTTCGGATAAGCACACCGTGCTCAGCCCCCTTGCCGACCCCGGCGACCATGCTCATCGGTACCGCCATGCCGACCGCGCAGGGGCACGCGATAATCAGCACGGTGACCGCCGTCACCACTCCGAAGGCGAGCGACGGTGCCGGGCCGAAGTTGTACCAGCCCAGGAAAGTCAGGATCGCGATAATCACAACCGCCGGCACGAAGTAGCCCGATACCACGTCGACCATGCGTGCAATAGGCGCCTTGGACCCCATGGCGTCCTGCACCATGCGCACGATCTGCGCGAGAGCAGTGTCTTTGCCGATCCGGGTGGCCTCGAACCTGAAGGCACCTGTCGTGTTCATCGTCGCGCCAACGACCTCGCCCCCAACCGTCTTGTCGACCGGCAGACTCTCCCCAGTAATCATGGATTCGTCGAGCGAGCTCCGGCCTTCGACAATCACCCCGTCCACGGGGATCTTCTCGCCGGGCCGCACCACTACGATATCACCCTCCAGCACCGCCTCGATCGCAATCTCGAGCTCGACGTCCCCCCGCACTACGCGAGCCGTCTTGGCCTGGAGGCCAATGAGCTTCCGGATCGCCTGACTCGTCTGGCCCTTCGCGCGGACCTCTAGCGCCTGACCGAGCACCACCAAAGCAGTGACGACCGAGGCAACGTCATAGAACGGCACCGCCGTCCCTTCCGGAAAGATCCGTGGGATGAGCAGCGCAGCGGTCGAGTAGAGCCACGCTGCAGCCGTACCGAGGGCGATCAGTGTGTTCATGTCGGCGGATTGATGACGGAAAGCCGCCCAAGCGCCGAGATAGAACTGCCGACCCGAGTAGAACAGGACCGCCAACGTCGCGGCCCCGGAGAGCCCGAAGAGAAGCCTGACGATCTGATCGGGCACCTCGTTCGCGAAGAGGTTGGGCAGATACAGCCAAGGGAGTTCTGGATATCCCACGACCATCACCGGGATCGAGACGGCCAAGGCAAACCAGAACTTCCGCATTAACTGACCGTACTCGCGCTCGTGCGCTGCAGTCTCGGTGACTGGGGGCGGTGCGGGGGCGCCGTGGCCGACGCCATGAGCTGCCGGGTCCTCCTCGTGAGCCATGTGGTCGTGCTCAAGGGTCGCGTGATCGCGGCTGTGGACCGCGTGGGGATGCTGGTTGACGGGGCGTGCGGACTCTGGGCTAACTCCATACCCCGCCCGTTCGACGGCCCTCACGAGGTCGCCCTCGCCGACCCACCGTTTGTCGTATTTAACCAAGGCCTCACTAGTCCCGACGCGCACCTCTGCGTGGTGAACCCCCGGCGTCGATTTGAGGACTCGCTCAAGCGTCGGCGCGCACGTGGAGCAGTGGAGCCCTTCGACTCGCAGCCGGCTCGACTCGCAATGAGTGCACGACGTCGCGTCGCACTCCTCGCCCGCTGCCAACACGTCGTCACGCGATTCCTTGTCCATCGCTCCCCCTTTGTTCGTAGCGACTCGGCCTCTCATTAAGACCATGCCAAGTTGCGCCGCCGGGCGTGAACGTTCGTTGAAGGCCCGGTGAAGATCTCTTCACGACTTTCGGGAAGCCGTGTGCGCTCCGCGTGACAATGCCTTCGACCCCTCCCATCACGGCGGTCGTGGCGGGCGCCATCTCTCCGGTCATTGCGCCGGAGTTCGACTCCGCGTCGAAGGAACGCCGCCGAAGCCACGACTCGCTGACCCTCGCTCAGTCCGCCGATGATCTGCATGTAGCGACCGGACGTCCGGCCTATGGGGACCTCTCGCGGCAGAAACGTGCTGTCGTCCGTCTCAACCAAGACCAGGGCGCGCTCACCCGGCTGGATGACCGAGTTGTGCCCGGCACGACCACGGTCGGAAGGGATCGGGCGCGACGATAGAAGCACCTGGGCGTACATGATCGCGAGGTCTCGATTCGGGAGTTCGAGTCGCACCCGGGCGGTGCGCGACTGCACCGAAACGGTGCGGGCAGGCATGAAGCCCGGATGATTGAAGGACAAAGAAGCCTTCACGAAGAACGGGCCGGGCGATTTCGCCCGACCCGTCGTCGTTGTGCCAAGGGTCCTCCCGAGGCCATCAGCCCTTGGGCCTCCCCGATGTGTGCATATGCACCACACGCCAACTCGCATTCGTGCGCTGGAGTACGATCGTGCCACGTCCTTCGATCTCGACGTGTCCCCGAGGCGTGTCGGCGGACAGTTCGTACCGGAACGCAGACCACGCGGCATCACCCTCCACAACCGGCTCGATCGCAAACCACCGATACGTGAAGTCCTCGAAATTCTCGAGCTCAGGGGCCAGAT
>Ga0316204_10005049_pt1 | contig 22516 bp, 17 predicted proteins | sample 6monrhotite_MG_2_FD_205661 | JGI IMG/M metagenome (GOLD analysis project Ga0316204, IMG submission 205661) | Microbial mat bacterial communities from mineral coupon in-situ incubated in ocean water Damariscotta River, Maine, United States -... | ecosystem: Environmental > Aquatic > Marine >... | reverse complement strand
AACTTTGCAGCTCAGAATGCAGGCGGAAAAGGCCGCTCGCCCCGGTCCATAGTGATCCACCTGGTTTCCGTATAGGCTTCCATTGCCCAGCGTCCGCCATAGCGACCGACACCAGATGATTTCATGCCGCCAAAGGGCGCGTGAGGCTCATCATTGACGGATGAACAATTGATGTGGCTCATGCCGGTTTCCAGCTTTTCAGCGATCGCCATTCCCCGCTTTTCGTCCTGTGTGATAATTCCGGACGACAGGCCGTATTCGGTATCGTTGGCGATGGCCACAGCTTCGTCGTCTGTACGAAACGGGATCACCGGTACGACCGGACCAAAGGTTTCTTCCCGGTAAACCTTCATGTCCGGCGTGACACCGGTCAGGATTGTCGGGCTTACGAACCTGCCACTAACGTCTCCGCCAACAACTGCCGTAGCTCCTTTGGCAATAGCATCGTCGATCTGGTCCTTGACCCGTGCGGCCTGTTTGTCATTGATCAACGGCCCGATCACATTGCTGTGGTCGTTGGTTGGACCGACCTTGAGCTTGGCCGTGCGAGCGATAAAGTTCGCCATGAAGGGTTCGTAGATTTTCTCGTGTACCAGCAGTTTTTCGACCGACATACAAATTTGGCCTTGGTGCATGAAACTGCCAAAACTGGCCGCGCTGGCGGCACGTTCCAAATCGGCATCATCACAAATAATCAGCGCGTCTTTACCACCAAGCTCGATGCAGCATTTCTTCAGGTATGCCCCTGCCTTGGCCGCGATCTGGCGCCCTACGGCGGTTGATCCGGTAAAGGTAATAGCCTTGACCAGGGGGTGTTCAATCATTTCGTCACCGACTTCCACAACGTTGTCGCGCGAACAGGTCACAACGTTTAGAACACCCGGCGGCAATCCGGCTTCTTCGGCAATTTCAGCAAAGAGGATCCCCCCACAGTAGGGCGTTTCTTCCGAAGGTTTCAACACGACGGCATTCCCCGCAGCCAAGGCAAAAGCCATCGGGCGGCTTGTCAGAACCAGCGGCACGTTCCACGGGCTGATCACCGAAACCACACCCAGCGGACGGCGCACCGCCATGGAGACCTTGTTATGTTCAGAGGGTAACATTTCACCGACTGAGCCATAGCAGGCAGCGGATGCCGCATGCCAGCAATCCGCAGCGAGCCCGACTTCAAACATGCCCTTGCCAAACCAGCCACCACCTTCGTCCATAATGGCCTGACAAATTTCGGGCCGGCGTTTTTCTAGGATGTCTGCAAATTTAGTCATCATTCTGGCCCGGTGGGTGAACGGCTCGTTCGCCCATCCGGGTGCCGCAGCCTGGGCTGCTTCAATTGCCTGACGGGTCTCTCGCCTGCCGCCATCGGGAATATCCGCCCAGACAGAATTGTCAGACGGGTTCAAGGATGAAAATCCCCGATTGGACGGCATCCAATTGCCGCCGATGAAATGACCTTTGAATTGCTTGACCATGTCAGTCTCCCTTAACGCGCATTCGTGTTCGGTGTTCTTTTTCAAACTTCGATTCTTGGTAACTCGTCGAGGCCTTTGGGATATGTCCTGTTGCGGTGGTCGTCACCTTTCTGGATTGTCCGACCAAACTGCGGGCGTTGGCTGCTGCCTGTTCAATTTCCAAAAGCACGGCGGCCAACCTTCCTTCGGAAGCCATATCATTGTGATTCAGGCGGCTAAGTTCAGTCATGGCTGATGGCCGATTTTCGGGCCCCAGATTTCCCGGTGGCGCATTGTTCAGTTCGGCATTACCGCCCAGGTCCTGGTTCTTTGCAGCGGCCTCGCGGACCAACGCATCAATGCCGCCTGCGATCACATCATCGGTCCGCAAGCGCGCGGGCGCGTTCCCGGTCGTAACGAATGACAGTTGACCCGACGGTGCCGGGGTTCCCGTGATCATTGCCAGGGCGCTATCAGCCGCCGCCCTGGCCGCCGCAGTATGATCGCCCGGTGCCATCGCCGCGGCGGGGGCTTTCTGTACTACCGGCGCGCCTGTCGAAACGCCAAGGTAGGCTTTCTGTACGGCCGGATCGTTCATCAAGTTTTCCGCTTTATCCTCAAGCACGATATGGGCATTTTCCAGCAGGTATCCGCGATCGGCGATCGCCAGGCTTTGTTTTGCGTTTTGTTCGACCAGCAAAATACCCACACCCGCCCGTCGCACCTCGGCCAGACTATGGAACAGTTCCTTGCACAACAGGGGCGACAGACCAAGCGATGGTTCATCAAGCATCAAAATGGATGGTGCCGACATCATGGCGCGACCGATCGCCACCATTTGCTGTTCGCCGCCGCTCATGGTCCTGACGATCTGGCCCTGTCGTTCGGTCAGCTTTGGAAACAGACTCAGGATACGGTCAAGATTGCCATCACTGTCTTCGCGGGCACGCTCACAATAAGCGCCAAGCATCAGGTTTTCCTTGACCGTCAGGTCGCTGAATATACCCCGCCCTTCGGGAACCAACGCGATGCCGCGGTTGACAATCTGATAAGCTGGCAGCCCCAGGACTGGATGGTTATCCAGTTCTATAGCGCCGCTGTGATTTTCTTCGATAAGACCGCCGATGGCTTTAAGAAGCGTGCTTTTCCCGGCACCGTTGGCACCCAGAATGACCACGATTTCCCCAGGGTCAACCCTGATCGAAACGTTTTCCAGCGCCCGGTGTTGCCCATAACTGATGGAAAGGTCTCTTACCTCAAGCATCATCGTCCCCCAGGTAAGCGCGTATAACTTCGGGGTCGGCGAGCACCTCGGCGGGGGTTCCTTCGGCAATTTTGCGTCCCGTGTTCATAACAACGCACTGATCGCACAGGCTGCGAATGGCATCCATGACATGTTCGACCAAAATGATGGTGCGTCCTTCGGCTCGCAGCGCCTTGATCAAATCGATGCCGGTCGACAATTCCGTCGGGTTAAGTCCGGCGAGCCATTCATCAAGCAATAGAATTTCCGGTTCCGAAGCCAGCACACGAGCCAGTTCCAGGCGCTTCTGGTCGATATATGTCAGGCTGGAAACGGGTGCTTCCGCAATGCCGTCGATTCCGACCTTGCCAAGCAGTTGGTGGGCAAATGTTTCGGCCTCATGCCCCCAACGACGTTTGTGGCCAAAAACCGCCCCGGCAACGACGTTTTCCAACACCGTCATGGTCGGTAACATCTTCACCAATTGAAACGTGCGGGCCACACCACGGCGGTTGATCTCGTTTGCCGCCAGGCCGGATATCCGCGCGCCCTGCAAAGTTATGTGCCCACTGGTCAGTTTTAGCGCCCCGGATATCAAGTTCATCATGGTTGTCTTGCCCGACCCATTGGGACCGATCAGCCCCAGCACTTCGTGCTCTCGAACGCCAAATTCCATGTTGTCCACGGCCAACAATCCACCAAACTTTTTTGAAACTCCGTGCACACCAAGAACAATTTTTTCAGAGGTCATCTCACTTGCCCCCCTGTCGGTATTTGCGGATCAATTCTTCCAAACGCCCCACAACCCCACGCGGGACCAGATAGACAATCAACAAGAACGCGATGCCCATCACCAGGATCGTCTGACTGGGGTAATTGGCTTCGATCAGTTCCAGCAGAATGGTAAACGGTATAACCCCGACTAGCGGTCCCCAAAGCCTGGATACACCACCAAACAATGCCATGATGACGACTTCAAAAGACAACAGCGGCGAAAAGGCCAGGTTTGGTTCGATGTATGTCCAGCGCGGCGCCAGCAATGCACCCGTCAAAGACGCAAACATTCCCGACACCATAAACAGGATGATCTTCGCCCGCGCCGTATTGATACCGCAATGGGCAGCGACGACCTCGTCGTTACCGATGATACGCAATGAAAAACCAAGCCGGGACCGACCGATCCACCACCCGACCAGAAAAACGGCGGCAACCACCGCCAGCAATTCCCAGTATATATGTGTGTCGGTCAGGTCGGTCAGGACATACATGCCGCGACTACCGCCAAGGTTATTTTGTAACCAACTGACGACCTGGCGGATCATTTCCGCCAGTCCTAACGTGAAAATCACAAAATACACCCCCGACAACCGCAGGGTCGCCAGACCGATAAGGGCAGCGGCAACCGCTCCGACAATCACCGATATCAGCAACAGTACGGAATAAGGAACGGTGTCGATGCCAAAACCGACGATCAGCGTTCCCATCCCGTAAAAAGCCGCCGTTGCCAACGAAATGTAGTGGGTTGGCCCGGAAAATAACGCCCAACTGGTCGCCAGCACCGTATACATCAGAACGGTCACGCCGATCGATAGCCAGTAGCCGTCATCGAACAAGGGAAGCAACGCCGCCAGTCCCAACAGGATAACGCTCAGCACCAGATTGCGGGTTTCCTGCGGGGTCATGTGCTGGGTCTCCCGAACAATCCTTGCGGCCGGTACAGCAGGATGATGATAAATATAAGATACGCTGCAGCCAGGGTCAGGCCCGGATCGATCAGGGTAGCCACCGCCGTTTCGACCAACCCCAATATCAGGGCCGCAATAATGACCCCGCGCACATCGCCAACCCCGCCCATGATAACAATGATCAGCGCCTTCATGGTGAACAGTACGCCGATGGAGGCATCCAGCGTCAGGAATGTGGAAATCAGCACCCCGCCGACAGCGGTGACAGCGCCTCCCAAGGCAAAGGCCAGGGCGGAAACTTTTGAGACATTGATGCCGACCAGGCTCGCCGAATTCGGATTGACGGCAACGGCGCGAACAGCAATTCCCGGGCGCGATTTGTTAAGCCAAAGATAGAGCAATCCGCAAATAATGACGGCCGCACAGAATGCGATGATCCTGTTCAACGCGAAGACGCTCCCGGCGAAATCGATGCCGGTCCCCAAATAGTCATACGAAAAATACTCGGCACCGAACGTTGCGACCATGATACCGACAAAGGCGAAGCCCAGGCCAAACGTTGCCAGAATACTATCGGATTCCAATTGCCCCTGACTTTTGGCGCGCTTGATCAGCGGCACCAGGAGAATTCTGTAAATCAGCCAATTTGCGGCGAACGCCAGCGGTGCGACATACAGGATCGACAAAAACGGACTGATCTGGCCCGCCGTATAGGTCCAAAATGCCGCAAAAGCTCCGGCAACCAGCATTTCGCCGTTGGCCAAATTCATGATCCGGGCAACGCCGTACTGCAGGTTCAAGCCCATGGCGATCAGCGTATAAGTGCCGCCCAGAAGCAAGCCAGTGATGAGTATATCCATTATGTTACGTATCGAAACCTGGCTCCGGCACGGCGCTTACCGTGCCGGAGTTCAGATTGTTTCGATTTACTTCCAGCCGTTTTTCAAGATGACCGGTTTAGCGTTTGCAATCCCTCTGGAATCGACACCATAGAACACACCGTCTTGCCATTGGCCGACAGTCCAGTACTTGTAGCTCACCTGATTTTTAAAGGTGATATCGCCCATGATGGTGTCGAAGGTATGCTTTTTGATGTAGTCAGTAACCGCCGCGCGATCCCGCGTACCAACGCCTTCAATCGCCTGCTCGAGAATTTGCAAGCTGGCATAAGTATTGGCACTGGCCCAGTAGTCAGCCGGCTTACCGGTGACTTCCATGTGGGCTTTGCGGTAGGCCACCATTTTTGGCGTCGTTGGATCAACGCCGCCAGCGCCGAGAACGCCATTAGCAGCCTTGCCAAAGGCGCCGCCATAAGCCGGGAAAGAAGTGGCCACGGCCGTATAGAACGCTTTTACCTGCAAGTCCTGGGTAATCGCCTGTTTGGTCAGACCGAAGGTATCGGGCGGATAGGACCAAGCTACGAAGGCGTCAGGATTGCTGGCCTTGGCACCTTTCATGATCGGCGACAGGTCTTGCGTACCCAACGGGTAGGATTTGTCGTAAACGATTTCAAAGCCGGCCTTTTTGAAAATCGGACGGGCCGATTCCGCCAGTTCGATACCAAAAGCATCGGCAACATTGACCATGGCGACCTTGTTGCCCATTTTGCCGTCGTCACGCATTTTCCCCAAAATGGTGGCTACCGATCCGGCAAAATCCGTCGTCGTTCCCAAAGTGAAGAACAAATTGGGATATCGCTTCGTCAGTTCATCGGTCTTGTCGGAAATGGCCGTGACGGCAATCAGCGGATAACCATACTTGGCCATGATCGGTGCGGCCGCCAGATGGAATCCGGTGCCATAGGGGGCGATCATGAAATCCACCTTGTCCTGAGTAGCCAGGCGCTGGACGGCCTTAATGTGGACGCCGGGATTGGTCTGATCATCGTATTCAATGATTTCGACCATTGCCTTGCCGTCTTTCATTTGCAAGCCACCGCGCGCATTAACCTGATGTGCCCAAAGCTGGATGTTAGGCCAATGGGTAACAGTGGAGCCCCCCGCCAGCGGGCCGGTTTTGGGTGCCACGGCGCCAATTTTAAGGGTCTTGGCCGCTTCTGCTGTGCCGATTGCAAAAGAGCCTACAAGGGCCGCCGCAACCGCCAGTTTCAGTGCTGTTCTACGTCTCATTTCCTCAGTCTCCTTGTCGTTTGGTTCAAAGTTAGTGTTGTTGACGTTACTGCCGATATTGGTTCCGGCATTTTTTAAATAGGGTAGCTGTGTTTCGTATCGTGAACAGAAATCCACCGTAATTCGGTGAACTCGTGAACGCCTGCTTCACCGCCGAAGCGTCCATAACCGCTTGCCTTGGTACCCCCGAACGGCATTTCGGGTTCGTCATAAATTGTTGAGCCATTGATATGGCAAATACCTGTTTCCAGTTGCCCCGCGACGGCCATGGCACGCGCCGTATCGCGGCCAAACACCGCAGCGGCCAATCCGTATTCCGTATCGTTGGCGACCGAAATCGCTTCCTCGAGTCCGTCTACACGAATCACCGCGGCAACGGGGCCAAAAGATTCTTCGTAATAAATGCGCATGGCGGAATTGACGTTATCAAGGACCGTTGCCGCCATGATGGTATTGTCGACCATACCGCCGGTGGCAAGCGTCGCCCCTTTGGAAACCGCGTCATCAATCAATCCCTTGACCCGAACGGCTGCATCGCGGCTGATCATGGATCCCAACGGGTAATTCCCCGTGCGGGGATCACCGGCTTCAAGCAACTTGGCTTTAGCGATGAATTTTTCCATGAATGCATCGGAAATTTTCCAATCGACAATGATCCGCTCCGTCGAAATACAAATCTGGCCCTGATTGAAAAAGGCGCCGAACGCCGCCGCCTTTACCGCCTCGTCCAGATCGGCGTCATCCAATATGATAAGGGGCGCCTTTCCGCTCAACTCCAACAGGCAGGGTTTCAGGTAACGCGCACAGAATTCGGCGATCTGTCGGCCAACCCGGGTCGATCCAGTGAAATTGATCCGCCGCACCGCCGCATGACCGATCAACACCTCGGCAATTTCAGGGGCGTTCTCAGGCGCGTTAATGACCAGATTGGCGACTCCGTCGGGAAGGCCAGCCTCGGTCATGATTTCGACGATCAGGCTATGTGTTTTCGGACACAATTCCGACGCCTTCAGGATGACCGTATTGCCGCACGCAAGCGGCACGGCAATTGCCCGAATGCCCAGGATGATCGGGGCGTTCCAGGGGGCAAACCCCACCACCACGCCAGCCGCCTGGCGTACTGCTCTGGAAGTCACATCGGCTCGCCCAATCGGCGCGGCGACATCACCCAGTCGGTCGGTCACCGTCGCGGCGTGACGCAGAATTTTTTCGCCAAGATCACAGTTAAAACGTGCCCACCCCTCCGAAGCACCGATTTCTTCGGCCATGACAGCGACGAATTCATCCGTGCGATTGTTCAGAATTTCGGCAGACCGCCGTAAAATTTCGCTGCGCTGCGCTGGAGAAGTGCTCGACCAGAATGGAAATGCGGCGGCGGCGGAATTAGCGGCTTCCAACGCGTCCTTGCGTGACGCCGAAGCAGCCCGGGTTGCGACCCGATTGTTAATCGGGTCAAGCCGGTCGTACGTCGCCGCATCGTTGGCGGCAACGGCGTTTCCACCGATGATCAGCTTGGCTTCGAACACAAATTTCTCCCCACTTCCAAACCTTCAATTTTCGAAGACTTGGCACTGCATCATTTTGGGGTCTTATGCCCCATTCCCGAGTCATGGATTTGATGCCACACATACAAGAGCAAATTCAGCCCTTGGTGATAATGGATATTTCTGGTTTTATAATGACAATTACAGGGTTAATGCGCGCCTATTCGCGTAAGGGGCAGATTTTTCATGGTTTCAGGCGCCGCTATTCTCTCAAACGTTCGCGCCGAACCAATCCAGTGCGCCTTGCATGACAGGGTCCTCGGGTTGGGTGCGACGCCGGGCGAGCGCTATTGGCGAAGCATTTTACTGACGTCGGGTGAAGGGGCCATTTTGCATAAGGGTCAGACCCATTCATTGACCGCCCCGAGTCTGGCCTGGATTCCCTGGGAAGACGATCATGTTTTCAAAATAAAGGCCGGCTGCGTCGGCTATCAATTTGTAATTGGCGATCCGGTTCTGGCAAATGCCATCGGCCACAATCCGGAATCCGCCGACCTGCGCTACCTGATGGACAGACGGGTCGTTGCGCCCCTTCATCAGGCCCCTGAAACGGTGCGCGACGCAGAAAACGCATTCGATCTGATCGTGCGCGAAACCCACAATCCGCGAAGCGGATCGTGGACCATGGTTCAGGCCCAGGTCCGGGCGATCCTGGTTTTTCTGTGGCGCATGTCGGGCCCTGATGACCTGGCTATATTAACCCAGGGGCCATCATTGCGGATTTTACAACATTTCAGGCAACTGCTGGAAACCCACTTCCGGGACCGCTGGCCCATCCAGTCCTACGCCGACACCATCGGCATTTCCGCAGATCGCCTGAATGACATCTGCCGTCGGGAATTAGGCCGCGCGCCGCTGCAATTGGTGCATGAACGGGTTATCCACGAGGCCCGCTTGCGCCTGGAAAGATCCAGCCAGACCGTCGAACAAGTCGCCGGATCTCTTGGCTTTCGCGATGTCGGTCACTTCAGCCGGTTTTTTAAATCGAAGGTCTCTTTGCCACCCGGTGCCTATCGCGACCGCGCCACCCGCTCAAGAACGGGCGGCGCGGAAATGCAACAAAGCAACTATTCCGATTGGCCCTGATCAGGTGTTTTTGGTACGCCAGCTATCGACGTAATTTTCACGGGCGTCCCGCGCCCCCCCCCAAAAAAAATCGAAACACAAAAAAGCCCCACACGAGGCGGGGCGTTTTGTATTTGGTTGCGGGGGCACGCAACCAACTTTACTTACTTTTTACGGCAAAAGATCTAATGCCATACCTGAACAAAAAAGCCTTTCTTGACCACTACCGCAAAAGTGATAGGGTAATTTAAGGACTTACAGGCAGACTTGTTGCCCGGGTTCGAGGCATATGATCCAATATCAGGAGAGCACTTGTGCTCCCGTGATTCTTATTGCGGATTGACTGAATGTTCCGGATTGATCCGTATCGCGTAGGAGTGCCTGTAAGTCCAAATTGATTGTGAGTGCGTGTGAGTTACCTTGAAAAATTAAAATCCACTGGAAACAGAAAGGAATTAGCGAAGCTCCTCGGTTTCAAGCCAAAAGCACTAACCGCGATCATATATCAAACGCCCATTTCACGACGATACACAGAGTTCGAAATTTCAAAAAAATCGGGCGGCGTTAGGATCATTAAGGCACCTAACGAAAAACTTAAGAAACTCCAGCGTCATTTGGCGCATGTACTCTATGCCTGCCTAACTGAAATAGAAGAGTCTCAAAATAGCAGGTCTGTGTCTTTCGGTTTTCGGAAACATGGAACGATCTCGGCCAATGCAAAAAATCATAAGCGGCGACGCTACGTCCTGAATCTCGACCTTTCTGACTTTTTTCCCTCGTTCAATTTTGGTCGAGTACGAGGATACTTTTTAAAGGACAAGAATTTCGAACTACAGGAAGAAGTGGCGACGACAATTGCGCAGATTGCCTGCGATGGTCAGGCATTGCCACAAGGCAGTCCGTGTTCCCCCGTAATCTCTGAATTGATAGGGCAAATTCTTGACGTCCGCCTTCTGAGATTAGCTCGAAAATATGGCGTGACATACTCGCGCTACGCCGATGACATTACATTCTCGACAAACCAGAGGGAATTTCCAGCTGCTCTAGCAACCCAGAATGATGAAAACCAGTCCATCTGGGTACTCGGAGACGAACTTGTTTCCAAGATTTCAGCAGCCGGTTTTATGGTTAACTCTGAAAAAACACGAATGCAATGTCGAGGTAGCCGACAATCGGTAACTGGCCTTGTTGTAAACGAAAAAGTTAACATTCGAAGTGATTATTACCGCCGAGCTAGGGCGATGTGTGACTCCTTGTTCCAATCTGGCCAATACTTTTGTTCCTACATCAATTCGGATGATCCTGAAGAAGCGCCGTTACCAGAATATACAGACAATCCAAACCATCTCGAAGGTATACTCGGCCATATATATTCTGTAACTCAGACTGAAGAGCGCCGTGAAATACAGGAACAACGCAATAACCCTCGCGCTATTCGAACACTCTACCGGCGTTTTTTGTTCTACAAGAAATGCATTTCTCCCAATAAGCCTCTCATTATTACTGAAGGCAAGACCGATCCCATATATCTCAGGGAAGCAATCAAGAGACGGACAAAGTTCCATCCTATTTTGGGAAAGCTTGGTAAAAATGATTTCGAATTTGCTATTCAATTTTTTAACTATGGGGGACGAGCGCACGAAATTATGGATTTGGGCGGTGGAGCGGGTGACCTGAGGTCCATTCCTCTGGACTATCTACGCAATTTTAAAGATGACAATTCAAAAAGAAAGCCGATTAAGCATAAGCCCATGTCTTGGCCCGTGATTCTTCTGCTCGATAACGATGACGGACTAGGACAGGTTGCTTCAACCATCAAAAAAAATTTCGGTGTAACCATCAATCTCAAGTCAACTGATAGCTTTTATCACATCACCAAGAATCTCTATTTAGTAAAAACACCTGAAACCGATGGAGAAAGCTGTATTGAAGATCTGTTTCCAAAGGAATGGCGAGAGAAGGAACTCAAAGGGAAGAAGTTCAACCCTGAAAGCAAAATAAATCCCGAAAAAGAATACGGCAAAGAGGTTTTCGCAAAGGCTATTGTGCAGGCAAACGCTGACAAAATCGATTTTATCGGTTTTGATCTCCTACTAGACCGAATTGCCGCGGTATTAGCAGATTACTGTAGCAACGCCGTGAATATTATCAAATGATGATCTACATATAATAGCCATAGCGAATTTGCGGAGTTTCTGATTCGTCTAAATATTTCATAATTTCTCCCACCTTTCTCGCGCACCCGAGCGTAACGGGATATTTCCCATCAAATTGGGTGTTATTCCAATTCATTTTCGACAAGCCGAGCACCTCACGCGCAATCAGCATAGGCGATTCTTCGGACTTCACTATCCTGAGTTCGATTGGCTGCGGAACGTACATGCCGGGGTAGGTCTGATAATACCAAACAGAGCCCCGAGAATAGAGGAGTAACCGGTCATCCTCGACACGGGCTACTGTCCCTCGGAACGGCGGATAATTTCCGTCTCTGAAAAGTTTTAGACTTGAGTCTAGGATCGTAACAAAATCGACGGAATCAATATGTAGGTCACGCGCAGCAGACTCTATGCCGTCAATCTCATCAGCTGTGAAGTTCGACGATTTATGAACAACCACCCTCGCCGGAAAATTGCGAAGAGCGACCCTATATTCATTCAAAGCTGCTGAAATCAAATCATATGATTGCTGAGAGGTTAGCCTTGGCACACGATCATCTTTATCGATATGGACGGGTGTTCCACGAAGAATTAAACCATTGCCAAGTTCATCAAAAATCTGCGCCAGACTTGTACACAGTGTTTGCCTATCTCGGCTGCGATAAAACGCGATCCCTACGGCGCATGATGTTACGCGGGAGGTTTCCTGCTCAAGTTTCCAGGGAATTGTTGGGCCAGATTTATAATAAAGAGCCGTACAAAAATTCCATGCTTTTGTCGCATCATCTTGCTGACCTGCCGATTTCGTCTCATCGAGGTTAACTTGTCTGACTAATTGCAACGGCTTGCCAAGAGACATCGCCTTAGCTTTGAGAGCGCGGCGGAAATTCAGTTCCTCTTTCGCTACGTTTTCCTCAAGAGTATCTTCACCTTTATTTTCTTCTGTTGAAATGGCTTTAAATAATTTCTCTGGCATCACACAGATGATCACATCAACATGGCGATTCTGTGCGAGGAATTTGATGTTCTCGAAATAGAGCTCAATTGCAGCTTCGATACGCTCTTTCCGCGAACTAATGGCGATTACCTTAGCTATATCCGAGTTTTTTAGCGGACGCGAAAGATCGCTGGAAAAGCGAAGGTCTGCTCCAAAGCCCGACTCTTTGTTAAATCCACAAAATCGAAGCTTTAAGTTTTCCTGCCTTGCGCCCTCTGGCGCATCAATCCCGGCTTTACAACGACCCAGCCAGCTCCCGAGCATCTCCATACACTCGGAGGAGCCAACACCGCCGACATATATTTCACCGCGCCGAGTTTCCTGCGTTTGATCAAAAACGCCATACGCAGTTATGCCACGTCGGGGACAAATGTGTTCTCCATTCGCGAAAATGAGGCGAGGTTCTTTCAGAAATTCGAGTTTCATAGAAAACCTAGCCTTTCTTGCAGCTCGTCTTCAGTATGAGCACTCAAGGGTTCCCAGAGTTGCTCATCGAGGGCACAACCTCCCTCTAGTTGCAAAGGTGCTGCAAAGCTAATGGTCGGAAGATGGTCTCCTTCTTCTGAAAAAAGGTCTTCTCTATCGATACTTTCAAGCCAGGACGCAAGAAACCTGAATTGATCGTATACAGATCGATTTTTTTCCATTCTCTTTAATCCACTAAGCAATTTATCGCCATAGAATGAGCGGCGATATTCATCACCGTAGCTAAAGAACCAATCTGGCGTGAGGGCTACATACCATCCGCCATTGAGCCGCATAAAATTAGCGCTGAACGCCAAATGCCGTGTTGAGAGAACCTCATCTTTCTTGTTTGTCTTGTACTTGCGCTCAAAGACCATGCGTGATGAGACTTTCTGACCTGTCCATTTTTCAGCGCGTTTGTTTGGATTGGCACCACGAGGGAGAAAGATGAACTTTCCCTCATGATGCTGCCACATCACGCTTTGTTTGTAGAGTTTCTGTTGAAGCGTGAACCGTAGTAGCGACTTAAATATGCGCTCGTGATCTTCGTCGATTTCGTAATAGTCGCTAGGCGCGAACTCTTCTATGGTTCCTTCATCGATCAAATACCTGAACGGGCAATCATTGGGCTCCATATCATGAAAAGTGATTAAGCGTCCTCCGCTTGCTTCGAAATCGGAAGGAATAGCCTGACCGTTTTCACGGCTATAATCTTTGACGCCCTTCCGATGATTTCTGACTTTGCGTCCCTTCTTGCTTTCGAGCACTTCCGGAAGAATTTCGGCGATGAACAGTTTCGGCGGAAAATAGAACTCCACCAGGTTTATACCAAGATGTTCCTGCGGCTCTTCCGGAGGGTCAAAGTCTTCGTTGGCGAGCCCCACATCAAAACCGTGCATATATGCGAGCAAAACATCCAACGATCTTTTTAATTTGTGGGGATCTGTATTCGCCGCTTTTGTAGACAAATCTGTTGGATCAAGAACATCCGCGCGAATATCAAACTTTATATGATCGCCACAAATTTCTGCTATAACCGCATCCGAGTATGAGGCTTGCTTCTTGGTCAAGTTGTAGATGATGAATCTATCATACCGCTCATATAAACGGTGTTCGATAGCTTTTCTCAGCGTATCTTTGACTTTGTCTAGTGATTTATCAGAAGTGACTTGAATCGCAATCCGCGCGTCATCATCAGCCAAGTCGATACCTGGAAAATTTTGTTTTTCGTCAACGTTTAGGTTTCTAAGATTCCGGATCTCATAGAGTTCTCTGAAAAGACCGCAAATTACGTCTTCACATATTTTGTTGATGTCAAAGTGACCCATCGCCACCGAAGACTCAACCTCGAGCACCAATTTGGCGATCTCTTCTCTGAACTGATTGATTAGCTCAATATGTTTCAATCTCTATTTCCCTTAACTCGCACCTACTACTCTCGTCCAAACTATTCGCCTCATTCTGGTGGGCAGCAATCTCAGTGGCAGTCCAAATATCGTCCAAAACTACTCAGGCCTTTCAAGCGTTGCAGTTTCCACATTGTATCGGTATTCACCTATCGTCCCCTCTTTAATCTTCTCAACGGCATCATCAATCGCGAAAATTGGCACCAAAAACCACTCACGCGGAACGACAGGATGCCCAAACCTGTCTTTGATCTCGATATCAAGCCGTGCCCGATCGAATATTTTATGGATCAGGTTTTCGAGCTTGGTTCTGTTGATATTGAAGAGCTCGTATGTGGCAACCACCTCAACATCCGCCAATAGGAACGTCGCATCATGCGCAGCGTTGGCAATACGTTTTTCGACGTTTCCGCCTGTCACACCAATCTTGTGAAGCACATCACGGTGTTCGCTTACAACCGGATGATCCGACTTACTGCGAAGCACATAGATTTTTCCGCTCGCCAGATCGTCATCTGCCGCTTCGCCTGAGAACAACGGCCCTGCCGACGGATCGGAAATCCGCCTGCCATGTTCATCTTTATTGAGTGCCCGTTGAAGCGACCGCATGAGCAAGTCGCTTTCAGTTCCATTGTCGTAAATTATGCGCAGCCTTGCATCTGGCCTGCCATGTTCTGGAACAAACTCCTCACCTTTTTCCGCGATATAGACCTTCTGGCCGGACAGAATAAAAAAATTCCCCTTTTTTACCGTCGCGTCGTCCCTGAATGGACGCGTCTCGCGCATCCCGGTTTCAAGCTCTTTTTGTACCGCTTCGAAAATCGGCTTGAATTTGTCAAAATCCTCACAGCGCGTCCGGTTAGCTATTTCTTCTGCCGCCCTTATCTCTGATCTCGGTTTTACATGGCGAAGTGCTGTGACATCACTTTCTCCCTCGATGGAAACGCCAAGCTGTGCGAGTAATTCCTCATCGCTCAGACCTTCTGCGGAGATTTCCTCATCTTGCGGAGCACCATCAAGAAGACCTTGATGATCTATGTCGGCCACAACGTCGCGGCATTCCTGCTGGCGGCGGATCTGGTCCAGCCGTGTCGCATAAATCCGTTCGAAGATATCCCTGTCTTCTCCATGCGCAGGAGTGCGGCCATGCTCCTCGACGAATCTCTGGATTTCCTCAAAACCCGCAATGATCCGCTCTTCCTTCGGGGTTCGACTTGCCGTTTTTGTTGCTTCGACCTCAACGCCAAGTTCGGCGAGAAGCACATCATCTTCATCTGTGAACTTGGACTTAGCCATTCGCTGCCTCCGTTTTCATACGCGCGAGGAAGGCCACGCCTTCGGCCATACGTTTTTCCCAGGCATCGGGCGACGTGATCGATGGGAGCCGACCACGTTCCTGTTTGAATTTCAGGGCACGTTTTGCAAGGTCTCTCGCCTCTTCGGGCGTGAGATTGACGCGCTTGGCGGAAATAACGGCAGCAACCTGTTTCAAGCTTTCCTCACTCATTGCCTTGGCCAGGATGGCATAGGCCTCACCAAACGGGTTGATGCTATCAATCAGATCAATATCAAGGTCGCGAACATCCATCGCGAACTTGCGCACACCTTCAATGAGTGCCGTATTTCCGGTAGTTCCCAGATCACCATCTCCGGAATTGACGATCTCCTTGGCTTTTTGGGTCAGATTGAGTGCAGCAACGGCATGTTGTCGAACGGCTTCCTGATCTTCCTCGGCAAGATCCGGATATTTATCTTTGACGATCTTACCCATGCGAACCTGGGTCAATTCCTCGGGAAGGGTTTCCCCACCGGCTTCTGCACTGTCAAACAAGCCACGCTCCAAAGCGGTTTTGTCCTGAACGAACGCCGCGATGACCTCGTTCAAATCTTCATCACATATCCGCTGCGCATCCTTGCTTTTTGGTTCCGTCAGCCCCTTTATTTCGATCTGGAATTGACCGGTTGCTTCACTGAAACCGATGTTCTCGGTATTTCGATCGTATCCGCCCTCGCCATAGTCATACCCTTCGATTGGACCGCTATCCTTGTTCTTGGGCGTGAAGTTGAACCTCGGTGCAAGAACCTGCTCCATCAAAAGACTGGCGGCGATCGCCTTCAAGGTATCGTTCACCGCATCCGTTACAGCTTCCTCCGTGGCATCCGGCTCGGCAATCAGATTGGTGAACCTCGAGTGAGTCTTGCCTGGCGCATCCCTCGTTGCGCGGCCAATAATCTGGATAATCTCGGTGAGGCTGGCCCGATATCCGATGGTTAGCGCGTGCTCACACCAAATCCAGTCAAAGCCCTCTTTGGCCATGCCGAGAGCGATGATGATATCGACATGATCGCGATTCTCTTTTTCTTCTCGGCGCTTAAGCGATGCGGAAACCTTATCCCGCTTTACCGGGTCATCATCAACCAGATCGGCAATGCGAAGCGTCTTGCCATCGGACGTTTCGACAAGATGGAATCCTGTATCAGGATCAATGCCCTTCCAGTCACCGAGTTCCTCGATGATGTGTTCGACTTCCTTATGTTTGTCCTTGGTGCTCTCGCGGGAATTCACATTGGGGATGTGAATGATCGTCTTCTCGTTTGAATCAAGAACCTCAAGGATGCTGTCGGCATACGATCCGGAATAGAAGTAGTACCCGATATTGAGCGTCTTCAGATACTCATAGCCATTGAGCTGCTCATAATAGGTATAGGTTACCGTATCAAAATTGGCTTCATCCTGCGGTGCCAATACGGCCTCGGCATCACCCCGAAAATAGGAGCCGGTCATCGCCGCAATATGAACTTTGTCGCGGGCGATAAATTGCCCAAGATGCGCCCCGAGCTTGTTATCAGGATGCGCACTGACATGATGGAATTCATCTACGGCAATCAAGCGATCATCGAACACTTCAACCCCGAACCGGTCCACGGCAAAGCGGAAGGTGGAGTGGGTGCAGACCAGAACCTGATCGTCGCTATCCAGAAAGGCTTTAACTGAATTGATCTTGCCGCCATCTTCGCCCGGCGCGTTACACAGGTTCCATTTTGGCTCAACTTTCCAATCCGCCCAGAACCCGTACTTGGTCAGTGGCTCGTCGTTGAAACTGGCCCCGATGGATTTTTCCGGAACCACGATAATAGCCTGCTTCAAACCCTGGTTGGCGAGCTTATCGAGAGCGATAAACATCAAGGCACGGCTCTTGCCCGATGCCGGTGGCGATTTAATCAACAGATATTGTTCGCCGCGCTTCTCGTAGGCGCGTTCCTGCATGACCCGCATGCCAAGCTCGTTGGACTTCTTGGAACTGCCGGTGCAGGCGTAATTAACGGATACGGATGGAATTGATTTAATGGCCATGGTTACTTCTTTCTTTCCGATGAGTGCGCGACGTCATGTCCAATCTTCCAAGCCTCATCAATCTCGGATTCGGTGGCGAGATAAAACTCACCGCCCAGCCATTCAGCACTATTTACAAGACATTTCTTTATTGCATCTTCCCCGGCAACCGCCGCGTCAAAGGAAAAACCGCTGCCAAGTTCTGAACCTCCGGTCGTCCGGTCAACGCGCCAATTGAAAGCACCACGAGGCATCGACTTTTGAAAGGACTGTCGCCGCATATCTGGGCTTGCCGACAGGCCGATCTTGTAGATCGAGCGTCCATCGGCTGGTTTGCCCAAATAGGCGTCCGTATCGCCTGTCAGGCGCAGCACATATAATTCTCGTTGAAGAAGGCGTGTCCCACCAGAGACAACATAACCGTCCAGGCTGGCTGGCCCCGCCCTGACCTGACCTTGGTGTGGAAAAGTTTCATCGGATTCCGTTCCTTGCGCACCCGGCGTGTAGACTTCTACTTCGACCCAAGGTGTTTCCCGCAATAGTGCGATCTGTGCGGGATCGGTCAATATTTCGCCCATGGCCGAGACAGACCGCGCGCGCGCCGGCAATGTCGGATCAAATTCGGTAACACTCAGGCGATGTTCGGGCAGATAACTGAAAGCACGTATGGCTCTCAAGGAATGCCGCCATTTTTGCGGGTCTCGGTCGTGGTGGATCGGATGGGTGAACGTATCCCTGTCCCCTGTCTGATGGCTAACGAGGTAGAATCCAGCGATCATCCCTTTTAAGTCCGGATCAATATAGGTCTTGTTGCTGGTCACGTAGCAAACCGTGATGAATGGATCTGTCAGTTTCTTCAACAGATTGGTCCGGCGCGTCAATCCCCTGTCGCCGGTCCAGCCAACCGTACCCCATGTGTCGGGCCCCCACCCCCAGAAAGAGGTGAAAAGGACCGAAGTCTCGTCCGTCCAGAAATTCCCCCCATCATCAATCATCCGGCTCGCACCTTCGTCGTCATTTTTGTATAAAGATCGAATAGCTTCTCCAGCCTCTCCGTATCGTTCTTGAACCGGCGACCGATATAGATGCGCTCCAAAACCTCATCATTGCGATCATGCGCCCGGCGCAAATCCTCCGGCATGGTCTCCGGGTCATAAAGATCAGCTATGGTCCCAGGAAAATGCGCCTCTCGCGCCAGCAAGATGTCCTCCGCGCAACGCAACAGATCAGCTTTGTTCTTTTCGGTTAGAGTAGGAACGGGAAATGTATTCCAGCCGAGGGTGTTCGAGTAAGAGAAATCGGTTCGCATACGCACGCAGACAGTACCAATCCAGACCCAATGGAGACGCGAGGCGATCAGCGCCATGTTCCAGAGCGGAGCGTCGTATAGGGCGAAGTTTCGGTCGCCTATGATCGTATCCTTGTCCTCAAGTCCGATCGGTAGGAACTCTCTATTTTCAGAACTTACTCGTGCGACGACCAAAACGCGCTCTTTGGCGACAGACTGAATTTGTCGAAAGCGATGGGGGAAGGCGGCTGCTGGCCGTGTCTCTGCCGCCTTGCTTTCAGACCGCATCTTAACGACCTCCCCGATCCGCCTTGCAATCTCTGGAATTGCCTCAGCTTCGGCCCGGTCTTTATCTTCAATCCAAAGGCAATATCGCTGCTGGCCGCGAATAAACTCCTGCGCACCAAGGAATCTCTTAATGAATTTTTGTGCCTGTGTGAATTCAGCCAACAATGCGGAGCGTTCATTTGCGTTCATGAAGAAATTTCCGCCATCTGTCGGCTTGTTTCCCCATTCCATTAATCCGCGACCATCTTTTGGTTTTGACTGAGGTGCGACGATGATGTTGGGTCCCGCGACCAGGTAAGCGTTGATGTGTGAAGCCTCTTTCGCGACGGTCTCTCCATTTGTATTAATCGAGAACAATCGCCTCAGGTGGTCAGAATGTCTTGAAATTGCCACAATCGCCACTGTCACACCAGCGTTGTAGCTCGCGAGGTTCGCCCATTTGAACGAGGTATGAGCAAAGGTGATCTGATGTCCTGTCTCGAATATCAACGGCCAGAGGATTGGCACTTGCTGGCCCTGGCAAATTGAGTTGGTGGACACGAAAGCAGAAACCGAGCGGGTGTGCGCTCCGTAGTCAGCTGCCTTCATGAACCAGCCAGCAACATAGTCGAGAGATTTCCAGCTTTTTGTTCGGCTGCCAAATATGGCTTCAAGGTCTAACTTCTGTTCTTGCGACTGCCAGGTTGATCCAAGGTAAGGTGGGTTCCCGCAGATGTAGGTCTCGCCGCCTTCATTTTCGAACTCTATCTGTGCCTGATCCAAGGGTGTGTTGAACAAGTCATCACCATGAAGTTTCACACCGGTTCCAGTTGGAGGACAGATGCTTAGCCAATCCAACCGAAGCGCATTTCCACAGGTTATCCAATTCATCGCATTGAGCGGCAGGAACTCAGCCAAGGCTTCCTTTTGCCCGCGATAGAGAACGTCGCATTGATACTCGGCAATGATCAGTGCCAAACGGGCAACCTCTGCCGGGAAATCGCGTAACTCTATCCCCCGGAAATTGGTCAACGGAATTTCTGTTCGGCGGTCTTCTTCACCACGCCGTTCATTAATATCGGCCTCTATCACTCGCATTTCCTTGTAAGCGATCACAAGGAAATTGCCCGAGCCGCAAGCGGGATCGAAAACCCTGATCTTGGCCATACGATTGCGTAGGTTTAACAGCTTGCGCGGATTCTCACCCGCCTCTTCTAGTTTCTCACGCAAATCGTCCAGGAACAGCGGATTCAAAACTTTCAATATGTTTGGCACGCTTGTGTAGTGCATGCCGAGTGCGCCGCGCTCTTCATCATCGGCGACGGCCTGGATCATCGAACCGAAGATGTCCGGATTGATCTTCTGCCAATCAAGACTGCCGATATGCAGGAGGTAAGAGCGGGCGATACGGCTGAAGCAAGGCACATCCGTGCTGCCGGAAAACAGGCCGCCATTCACATACGGAAACCCGTTCGCCCAGCGGAGCAGTTTCGCGGCATCGCGATCTTCAATCTTCGTGTTCATCGCACGGAACAACTCGCCGATTACCTCATGGGTGTTCGATGAATCTCGTTCGCTCATCTGCTCGATCGTGGAGGTGAATAGATCGTCACCAAGGAAAATGTCGGTGTCTTCGGCAAAGAAGCAAAAAATCAGCCGCGCCATGAAATGGTTCATGTCAGGGCGGCGCTCGACCGTTCCCCAATCGGGGTTGTCCTTCAAAAGCTCGACGTAGAGTCGGTTCAGGCGGCTGGTCGCCCGAATGTCGAAAGAGCTCTCTCTAACCTGTTTGACGGTGGTGATTCCCGCCAGAGGCAGGAAAAAACCAAAATGGTCGGGAAAATCCTTATAGGCGCAAGCTACTGTTTCGCCCGAGTTCAGGTCTTCGGCCTCAAGATCAATTCCGTCCGTGGCCAGAATAAACTTGGCTTTGGCCTTAGCGGTAGCCGGGCTGGCCTTGAGTATTGCCAAGGCCTTGGTCACTTGGCCCTCGGCGCAGATAACCATGTGGATGTTGTTGCGCTGAAGGACACCACCATCGATGTCGGAGGGATTAGACGCACCGCTTTTAAGGCGCTTGATTGTCGTCGCCTTGTTGCCAAACGCTTCCAGGAACGCATAGGGAAAGCCATCCGGATCAAACGGTTGATCCGCCAATTGGGAAATGGCTTCTTCAATTTCAACAGCGTTCACTTATTTGTTCTTTCTTTCTGGATTTTTGAATCCATGTCCGGTGCAGAGTTTCCGGTCACATACTCGCGCATGAACTCCCTTAGGACTTGCGCAGCAGGTTTGTCCTGCTCCTTACAAGCCTCCAGAAACTGCTCGCGCAGTTCACGTTGAACGCGGATTCGTAACCCTACATCTTTCATGGTGAGCAGTGTAACCAATGGATACACAATTTAGTAGCCATAAGTTGTATTAAAACACAGTTATTTCCCGTCTATACTTGGGCCTGTCCCTGAGACCATCGAACTCTCTGTTCTAAATTGAGTATATGACCTGACACTCATTTCATTGCTGCATAATTACAAGTTAATTTCGCATTACAGACAACACTAGGGCGCTACACCTCTTCGAGCTCCTCAGGGTCGGTATTAAGAGAAATATTGTGGATCAGTCCCGATCGATAGCGCAGGCGGGTTCCACCGATAGAGGCGATCTGCACACGATCTGATTGCGCCAAAGAAACCAACGCCCCCATACGTTCCACCGGGACAAAGATATAGGCTGTAAGCTTATTTTCGTACACCGACAAAGAACCAAGGGATTTATGCGGAATATCATGCTCCTCCTCCATCATCCCAGAGCGGGCGCTGAGTGTCAGCGTAGCGTTTGTATAGGGCGTGCCCTCCGGACTAATCAATCTACCATTAAAATCTACTGTAGCGGTTTCGCTATAGGGCCCTTCGTAGAAACGGCTCTTGGGATCACCTATCGCAAGGCCGTAATAGCAATCCCATGACGTCACGCGGACATCGTAGCTTATATATTCTTCTTGTCGTTTACGTGCTCGTTTACGGCGGCGCTTTGGTTTAGTTGGTGCTTTTTGTTTTTCTTTGTCTTCTTCGATTGGATGTTCGGGCTTGTTACCGGTCATAGCAACACCTCCAGAATATGATGCCTGCCAGGAGCCTATTCCCCCGCAAAAAGGGATAGGCGGGACGCGGCATACGGCGGAGCGAGGTTCCTGGCAGCCCCGCAGGAGCGCCACACGAATGGAATGAGAGGCGCGGGACCCGAGGATGCCCTCGTACAGCCGTCATTATACAAAATTTACCGTCCCCGATCCTTACCTTGATCGCGCTTACGTGTTTGTTTTTGGCGGCGATAACGGTCAACCTTCGAACGCGAAGCAGGCTGCGGCCCATCGGATGATCCGTCGCCCTCCTCGTCTGCCTTACCTCCGCTGGCTGCACGTTCAAAATCTTCAGCCAAGGTAACTTTATGAGAGCGTTTCGGCCCGTCATCAGCTGCGCGGAATTGCTC
>Ga0316204_10005047_pt1 | contig 22538 bp, 17 predicted proteins | sample 6monrhotite_MG_2_FD_205661 | JGI IMG/M metagenome (GOLD analysis project Ga0316204, IMG submission 205661) | Microbial mat bacterial communities from mineral coupon in-situ incubated in ocean water Damariscotta River, Maine, United States -... | ecosystem: Environmental > Aquatic > Marine >... | reverse complement strand
AAGCCCAAGACTATGTGCCAACTGAATCATTGATCGAACAATTATTTCATCTTCCTTGTTTGATGCTAGCTCCATAACAAAGGATTTATCAATTTTTAAAATATTCACCGACAGCTTTTTCAAATATTCCATTGATGAATAACCTGTCCCAAAATCATCGATAGACAAGCTAAAACCCAGATTCTGCAACTTACTTAAAACACCTAACGCAACATCTGGGTCCTGCATAATCGCACTTTCAGTGATCTCCAGCACCAAAGCATCAGTACCAAGATGATACTGATTAAGTAACGTTAAGATGATCTCCGGTAATTTTGGGTTGAGTAAATCTTTAACAGAAAGATTAACCGCAATATTAATTAACCAACCATTTTTTCTCCAAGCACTGCATTGCTTAACCGCTTGCTCCAATACCCACATTGACAACATATTGATATAACCTGTTTTCTCTGCCAATGGTATAAACAAATCAGGCGGCATAAAACCTTCCACCGGGTGATGCCATCGAATCAAAGCTTCTGCGTGAGTAATGCGGTTATGCGAAAGATCAATTTTCGGTTGGTAATACAATTGAAATTCACCGCGAGCTAAGCCCTGTTTTAAATCACTCATCAATGAAAGCTGATTACGACTAGTGGTATCTTTTTCAGCGTCATACACCGCAAATTTCTTTCCGGATTGTTGTGCAGAATATAAAGCTACATCTGATTTCTGCATGAGAAGTTGCTCATTTTCACCATGTTGAGGAAATATACTTATACCTATCGAAACATGAACGTCAACGTTAATGTCATCAATAGAAAAAGAAGCTTCGAAGCGCCTCTTAATTTCATCTACAACAACTAAACTTTTTTCTTCATCCGTGTTCGTTAAAAGAAATGTAAATACATTGCCAGTTGTTTTTGCCAGAATGTCATCCTGCTGTAAAACAGTTTGCAAACGCTCGCCGATCCTTTTAATCAGGTGTTCGCCAACATGATGTCCTAGCGTATTATTGATTTCCTGCAATCCTTCAACGCTAATCATGACAATGCTAAACTGTTCGTTTTCCGCTCTTGATTTTTCAATCTGAGATTGAACAGTCAGCCCGAAATGAAACCGATTAGGCAAATCTGTTAACGCATCATGATGGGACTGGTGCAAAATCTGTTCTTCACGTTCAGCGATACCTGACATCATTAAATTAAACGTTGCGGCCAAACGTCCTAATTCATCTTGTCGATTTAAAACTACTGATTCAGTGTAATTACCTTGTTCGATGCGATTAGCTGCCTTGACTAATGTACGCACGGGTTTTGTGACACTACGTGCAATCAACACACTGACCAATGTTGAAAAAATCAAACCTAATATTGAGCCTGTTTTTAACCAAAAAAACAACGGCTGATAGGGTTCGAGTGCTTTTTCTAACGGGTATTGCAGGAGCGTAATAACTTTTTTACTACCCATTGGAGTAACGACTGGAGCTACTAAAATGACGTGATCACTTCCTGTAAAACGCGTCTCGGCTGGATTTTGGAATAACTTTTCTGAAGCGGACATTTCACTACGTGAAGAAACATCCAGTGAAGCAATAACAGCTGTTACATCATGAAAGTAACTTGGCTCAATAGTCGAAGCCAAAACATCCCATGACTGCATTTCATTAGACTGCAAAAATGAGATATCCAGCGCTAACGGTGACAATGCTTTTATATTTTCAACCAAACTCTGATCAATCTTTACCCCGATGCCCACCCAAGCAATTGGAATGGGTGCCAATACGGGCACCACTACAAATTCATATAAAGCACCGTCCAGCACGACAATGGATTCTGCTCGGTCATTTTCATCTGCAGTTTCGATCATCTCTTCAAATTGAAAAACACCACCGCCACGCGATGAACTTGATGTGTCAGCGATGATTTCATTATCAAGCGATATCAACATAACGCGGTCTGCCTCAATACGCGCACCCAGATTGCGCATTACTGATAAGCTTGTCGCATAGTCTCCATCAGCAATCGCCCCTCTGAAAGCAAAGTCTGAAGTTAAAATAGCGGCATTTTCAGAAAGGCTTTTCGCTCTATCCAATAACTGCCTCTTAAAAGTAGTACTAGAATACGTTAACTGACTTTTTATCTGTAATACGACGTTATAAATAGTCGCTTTATAAACCGCAAAGAATGTTACCAATTGAACAAATAAAATCAGCGCAACAAATATCAGAACCAGTTTGATTTGGAAACTCTTGAACAAGATTAATATACCTCTTCCTCAAAGTCTGGTGTTCTTCGCTTACGACGCTCACGCTTCAACTTTATTGAAAATGTTGCACTACCAGCATCTACTTCCTGTAAAGAAATTCGCTGGTCATGTTTCTTCACCTTCCCACGTATTCTCGGATGCCAGACACTGGCAACATAATGATCATTGGGCAGGTCATTTATTTGTAATCGCCCATCTTTATCTGTTTTAGCAAAAAAAGGCGTTTCTAAAACGTATATATAGCCCAACATCCAATCATGAATATTGCACCCCAACGCAACCACACCGGCCTTATCAAACATGATAGGTTTAGCATTAACGCCAGCATAGAGTTTTAATTCAAAACGCTTTGCCGGGGAAAAGGAATAGACGTGATGTTTGATGTTGTCTTTATTTGGGAAACGCACTTGGGTACCGAGACGAACGGGCAAATCATATGGAACGTACTGTTTGTCAATTTGATCCATTTTCGCATCAGGAATAATACTCCCTGTTGCAGGCAAGTGATCTCTATTAGCCGGCATAAGACTGACGATGGCATCAGCAATAGGTTCACCTTTCTTGCCTTCAACGACCCCACTGAACGTAGCGGAAAAAGCAGAAGATGAAATAAGCAGCAGCCCAACTACGACTATTCGCAACATAGCATTTGATTCCAAAAGAAAAGTTTATGCCCACAATTAGGCGTACGCCATAACAGCTATACTTAACTATCGGTGAAAACTAGTAATAACTTAAGAAAACAACGTGTTGTGCCTGAAAATTCAGCATAGGGAAAAATTCAACCAGAAATAAAATATAATGCAATTAAAACAATAAGATGAAGGGTGAACTTGAGAGCTCTCTACATGGAAATATTTGCCTGGAGAATCCAGATCTACTTAAGCTGCTTTGCCATAAATTGAAATTTAGCCGCAACCATCCCTACTCATCTTCAGCCCTTTCTCTAAACAGCTCAGCTTCATAGCCAAAATTCTTTAAATCCGTAATATGCTGCGGATAGAGAACACCATCAAGATGATCACATTCATGCAGCACAACCCGCGCATGAAAACCTTGCGCCTCTCTATCAACTGGCATTCCCTGCTGATCAAAACCGCTATAACGTATTGCAATTGGCCGCGGCACCAGGCCGCGCATTCCGGGTAAGCTTAAACAACCTTCCCAACCTTCTTCTTGCGTCTCGTCGAGGATCTCAATTTGCGGATTAATAAGTACCGTTTGCGGAATACCTTCCACGTCAGGATAACGTGGATTATTCTCAACAGAAAAAATTACCACACGAAGACTAACGTCAATTTGAGGCGCTGCCAAACCTGCACCATCCAACGCCTTCATGGTATCGAACATATCTTCAATCAAGCTATCCAACTCTGCGTTATTGAAATTTTCAACAGTGCTTGCTTGCTGAAATAAAGTCGGATGCCCCATGCGTAAAACTTGCTGTACTGCCATTCCTTACACTCCAAATATCATATTAGTCATGCGGTAGTCTTCTGAAAACACCACGAAGCTGAAAGATGTTTCCAAGCAACAATTCTGTTATTGTATGGCAGGTTAATTGAGTCTCTAAGTTATATTTTAATGCGCCTATCCGTCATATTATTTCTAAACGTCACCTTACTCTGCCTCAGCAACACAACTGTGCTGGCAGATGAAGATGAACGCTGGTTTCAAATTGAGCTACTCATCTTTGAAAATATCGACACAGACAGTGAGTCGAAGGATAATAACCATGAAATATGGCCAGATAACCCAGGTAGCGCAGATTATAACAATAGCATTGAGCTGATTCCTGCACAGAACATTCAAACAGATCCAAGCACTATTACAGATGACACAGGAATAGATGTCCTGGCGCTTGAGCAATCATTCGACATAGCACCCAACACCAATGACGGCGCTACAGCAACAAGCATGAATGGCACGATCACCACTATCGATCTTCTGCCTACAACAGACTCAACATCTGCTTCTATTATGAATACAGAACAGCCACCTCAGCAAGCTGAAATCATTCCATTTCAACTATTGCCGGACGATGAACTTCAATTAACAGAAATTAAAATCAAACAACTCAATACGAATGCATATCGACCATTGTTGCATATAGGCTGGCGCGAACCCGTTCTTTCCCGTGAAAATGCCAAAGCCATCATGATAAATAAAAAAATCCTCAGCGCAAAAGAAATCCTAAACCAAAGCATTCCCGATTTAAACCTGGACTCTTTAGCCCAACCACCCTCGTTTAACAACGTTAATATCAGATCAAGCCCTTCACCATTGATGCAATCAAATCAAGACAACGATGAAGAGCTAACGAGTCATGATGAAAAAATCGAAGGTACGGTTAAGGTCACTTTAGGGAGATATTTGCACTTAACTTTGGATCTGACTTTTCAGAAACGTGCAGAAGAACGGAATGTTTTTAGCTTTTTTGATTTCAACAAAGAAGTCTCTGCATCATCATTTCGATTGACACAAAAAAGGCGCTTACGCAGCAAGGAACTACACTATTTTGATCACCCGAAATTTGGGGTGCTGGCAATAATCACACCTTATGAATTACCTGTCCCAGAGCAAAACTCAGAGCAGAATATGGGGCAAAATTCAAATCAGAACCTAAATTAACACCAGCTCAGACTAAAATTAAATCTGAAACTTAGCCCTGACATTTAGGTACAGCACAAGCCAATACATCACGTACATACGCCATGCCCGTTTCGAGGTTTTCTTCTATCTCACTCATCTCGATCAACTTGCCATCACCACAACCGGCAGCCCAATTCGCAACCACTGAACAACAGGCATAATCAATCTCCAACTCCCTGGCTAACGAAGCCTCAGGCATACCCGTCATACCCACGATAGCGCAACCATCACGTGACATACGTTCAATCTCAGCAACTGATTCAAGACGAGGTCCCTGCGTTGCGCCATAAGTACCAAAATCGCAAGCATCAACGCCCGCTGATTCACAGCTGGCCAATAAAGTCTCTCGCAACGATTGGCTGTAGGGATAACTAAAATCAATATGCGTGACGTGTTCAAGGTCATCTTCAAAAAAAGTGCTTATACGTGAATAGGTATAGTCAATGATTTGATCAGGAATCACGACACGCATCGGCCCCATATCATTATGAATGCCACCGACAGCAGCCACTGCAATAATCTGGCTAATACCCGCTTGTTTCAACGCCCAGAGATTGGCTCGGTAGTTAACACGGTGTGGAGGAATGGTGTGCTGACGGCCATGCCGTGCAATAAACACCACCTCGGTACCATTCAGCTCCCCATAAACCAGCGCTGACGAAGGTTCACCAAAAGGTGTTTCCACCTGCTCTTCATGAACAATATTTAGCCCGTTGAGGGACGTTAGACCTGTTCCACCAATTATTGCCAAACCACTCATCGCAATCTATCCCTCATCATCTTCTTTAATGGCGTAAACAGCCGGAAGGTTTCGCCAATAACCTTTGTAATCCATTCCACAACCAAACACATAACGGTCTTCAACATCGAGTCCGATAAAATCGGCCGAAGTATTATTTTTACGATCGTGGATTTTATTAATCAGTGCTGCACTATAAACTTCGCCCGCACCTGCATCCTTACAGGCTTTAACAATTGCTGCCATCGTCAAACCTTCGTCATGAATATCATCAATCAATAACAGCACGCGCCCTTTAATAGCAGCCGAAGGTTTAATAACCCAATCCAACTCACCACCACGGGTTTTATCTGCATAACGGCTAGCATGAATATAATCAATCTCAAGTGAAAAATTTAATCGCGGCAATAATAAACCTGCCGGGATCAACCCCCCTTTCATCACACAAAGTGCCAAAGGGTTGCTGTTACCAATCTTCGCACTTATTTCATCCGCCATTTTATCCAGCGCTTGCTCTATGGCCTCAGCTTCGTGCAGACAATCAGCTTCGTCGAATACCGCCTGCATTTGTTCACAGATTTTCGTCATAACCAGTGTATTCCCATGAATTTTAAGAAATTATACCTATAAGCAAGGCGGCTGTCACAAACTCCCTGTAGATGCATAAAGACCAACAAGCGTTTCAATTGTGAAAAACGACAATGTGTCTCCGCACGACGCATCAAGATGTAATAAAAAGTTAATTTCCAACGGAGAACGTTTTATAGAAAAAACTCGATGCATCATTAGCAATAATCACACTAAGCATTTATTTTTTGTACAAAATCACTCAATTGACCTATCATTCAAAAACTATCCGCAGCTTTGTATTGCCGTCTTTTATTAGGGTAATTAATGAACGATTTCATCATTCATCATGAGATAAGCATTCGAGTAACTTTCTTTTTTACTATCTTCGCAGTCATGGCACTTTGGGAAGTGTATGCCCCATGCCGAAAGCTAACCGTTTCCAAAACATTACGCTGGTCAAACAATTTAGGCATTGTGATCCTCAACAGCATCACATTGCGCCTTCTTTTTCCAGCTGCTGCAACGGGCATGGCGCTGTTCTCAGAACAACAGAACTGGGGAGTTTTTAATCTTATTGACTTACCCTTCTGGCTAAGCGTGTTCGCTTCCGTTGTAATACTCGATTTAGCTATCTATATACAACACGTCATGGTGCATGCCATCCCCATATTTTGGCGTTTACACCGCGTTCATCATGCCGATCTCGACTTTGATGTGACGACCGGCGCACGCTTTCACCCAATTGAAATTATTCTGTCGATGTTGATTAAATTCGCTGTCATAGCACTACTCGGTCCGCCTGTGGTTGCTGTCGTAATATTTGAAATATTACTTAATGCCACCGCAATGTTTAACCATTCAAACATCAGTCTACCCAAACAACTTGACCGCTTTGTGCGTCTATTCATCGTGACACCTGATATGCACCGCATACATCATTCTATCGAGGATGACGAAACAAACAGTAATTTTGGTTTCAACTTATCACTGTGGGATCGCATCTTCGGCACCTACCGAGAACAAGCTCGAGCTAGCCAGGAAAAAATGATCATCGGCATTCGAACGTTTCGACAAATAAAACAATGTTCAAAACTACCGGGTATGCTGGCGATGCCATTTGTCGGCAAAATTTCAGCCTACGCAATTAATCGTCGGAACTGGGAGAATAAGGAAGACAACAAATAGCCAGTAACAGCTTATCTGCTATTTCAGCGCTTCAATCATTTCCAGGAACTCAACTTCGGTTAGCACTTCGACACCTAAAGCTTTGGCTTTTTCAAGTTTTGAACCCGCTTCTGTTCCAGCCACCACGCAATGTGTTTTGGCTGACACACTGCCACTTACCTTTGCGCCCAATGCTTGTAATCGTGCTTTTGCCTGATCACGTGTTAAGTTTGTAAGCGTGCCCGTCAGAACAAATGTTTTTCCTGCCAACACCTGCGATTCAGTGCTTAAAATCACATCAGTCCAATGCAAACCCTTTGCCTGCAGTGCAGTGATAACATCAAGATTATGCGTCTGACGAAAAAAAGCAATGATATGCGCTGCTACAACAGGACCAACATCAGGGACCTGTAATAAACGTTCTTCATCAGCAAACATGATTTTTTCCAGCGATCCTAAGTGACTTGCTAATGTTTGCGCTGTTGTTTCACCAACTTCACGTATTCCCAATGCATAAAGAAAACGTGCCAAGGTTGTTGACTTACTTTTTTCTAAAGACGCAAGTAATTTGTCTGCAGATTTTTCACCCATGCGTTCCAGCTTAATAAGCTGCTCACGCTGAAGCGAATAGAGATCATCTACATGTTCAACCAGCTTTTCATCGACTAACTGCTCAACAATCTTATCACCAAGACCTTCAATATCCAGCGCTCGTCTTGAAGAGAAATGTTTGATCGCTTCTTTACGCTGTGCGCCACAATACAAACCACCGGTACAACGTAAGACTGCTTCACCCTCTGCGCGCAGCACATCGGAACCACAAACAGGGCATGACGTTGGCATGACAAATTGAGCTGTGTTTTCAGGGCGGCGTTCAAGCACAACAGAAACAATTTGTGGAATAACATCTCCGGCTCGTCGTATGACCACTGTATCGCCAATACGAATATCTTTAAGATTTATCTCATCTTCGTTATGCAGCGTGGCATTGGTGACGTTAACACCCCCGACAAAGACAGACTCAAGTCTTGCCACTGGCGTCAACGCACCGGTACGGCCAACTTGAATATCAATATCGAGCAGAGTTGTAAGTTCTTCCTGCGCAGGAAATTTATGCGCAATCGCCCAGCGCGGCGCACGTGAGACAGCCCCTAATTTCTGCTGTTGAGCCAGCGCATCAACTTTGTAAACCACCCCGTCTATTTCATAATCAAGCTCATCACGCCGCTCAAGAATGGATCGATAATAATCCAGGCAAGCTTCAACACCACTGACCACGCGCACCTGATTATTCACTCGCAGCCCCCATGACTGGAGCGCGGCAAGAATATCACTGTGCCGTTCAGGCAACGTACCACCTTCTACATAACCGACAGCATAACAATCCATAACCAGCGGTCGACTCGCTGTAATACGTGCATCGAGTTGTCGCAAACTACCGGCAGCGGCATTACGTGGATTGGCAAACGGCTTTTCGGTGTTTTTTATCTGACGCTGATTAAGTTCTTCAAAGCCTGCTCTGCTCATATACACTTCGCCACGCACTTCTAGTACCTGTGGAAAGGTAGAGCCCATCAACTTCAACGGCACTGAAGGAATAGTACGAATATTTTGTGTGATGTCTTCTCCGCTGTGGCCGTCACCGCGCGTTGCAGCCTGCGCCAACAAACCATTTTCATATCGCAAACTAACAGCAAGACCATCAAGCTTTGGTTCCGCCATATAATTAATCATCGATACCTCAAGACCCTTGCAAACGCGTTGATCAAAATCGCGCAATTCTTGTTCAGAAAAAGCATTGTTTAGTGACAACATTGGCAGGCGATGCTGCACTTCAGAAAAAGAACCTAGAGGTGTTGCGCCGACCCGTTGTGTCGGTGAGTCAACGCTGACTAATTGCGGATATTTGGCTTCAAGCTGTTGCAATTCACGCAACAAACGATCGTATTCCGCATCGGGAATACTCGGCGCATCAAGTACGTAATATTGATAATTATATTGTTCTATTTCACCACGCAATTTTTCAACACGGCGAATGATTTCCTTGGGGGGGTTCATGAAGTGACTAAGGAGCCTCTGATTTTTTACTTAGCGAATGCTGTAGTTTACAGAGCAGATTCTTCACTGTCGTTCTGAATGGCAAAATTTCGGCGACCCGCCTAGCCTGTCTTCCTGAGCAGTAACGAAGGTTCACTTACCACCGCCACGCAAAAACAGCACAAACAATTAACCCGCTTCGGCCATCTCCACAGCCTCAGCCACATCAACCGCCACCATTCTTGATACACCCGGCTCATGCATCGTCACACCAACAAGCTGGTCTGCCAATTCCATGGTAATTTTATTATGGGTAATAAAGATAAATTGCACCCGCTCAGACATTTCCTTAACCATCGCAATAAAACGTCCGGTATTACTATCATCCAACGGTGCATCTACCTCATCGAGCATACAGAACGGTGCTGGGTTCAACTCAAACATAGCAAATACCAATGCCACGGCTGTCAACGCCTTTTCACCACCCGATAACAAATGAATGCTGCTATTACGTTTGCCCGGAGGATGTGCCATGACAATCACACCGGCATCCAGCAAATCATCACCGGTCATTTCAAGGCGCGCCATGCCACCGCCAAATAAGCGTGGGAAAAATTCTTTGAGCTTGTCATTAACCTGATCGAATGTCTCTTTAAAACGCAAGCGCGTTTCCTGATCCATTTTGCGGATAGCATTTTCTAACGTCGTCATCGCCTCAATGAGATCAGCAGATTGGCTATCAAGGTACTCTTTACGTTTTGATTCTTCAGCAAACTCATCGATGGCGGCAAGATTAATTGCACCTAAACGCTGAATGCGCTGTGCCATTTTCTCTACCTGCTGGTGCCAGCTTGCTTCTTCTGCACCTTCTGGCATATCGCGTTGCACGTCATCACGCTTATGATCCGATTCATCCAGCTGTTCCTGAAAAGTCTGGCGACGCACATTGGTGGTCTGCCATGCCATTCTCATTTTTTCAAGTTCACTGCGTTTTTCTTGTGATCGCTGTTCTAACAAACCACGCTTATCACCCAGCTCACGTAAAGCATGTTCAGTATCAGCAACCAACTGACGCGCTGTCGAAAGCTCTGCTTCAATAGCCAAGCGGTTTCCCAACAACTGTTCCAGTTCCGCTTGCATCGTTGCAACTGGCGTTTCGCCTTGAGACAGTGCTTCGGTTAATTCTTCACGACGACGTGACAAATGTGCCTGCTGTTGATGCATACGCTCTAAACTGGATTTGAGCGACTGTAGCTGCGATTGTGTAGTTTCAATGCGAATTGAAATTTCACGCACTTGATCTCGGCTTTGCTGCGCCATGGTACGCGCCTGATCTAGAGCATTACGACACTCATCGCGTTGCTGACTGAGTTCCTCGCGGTTTTTTTCATGTTGCTCCGTGGCCAGCAACAACGCTTCCAGACGGCCACGAATGCCTCTAACCTCATTTTCCCCTGTCTCATACTGTGCAACAATTTCTTTTAACTCGCGGTCAACATGAGCCTTGCGTGTATTAAGCTGGTCACAACGAGCTTCAAGGCTACTCAATTTGGCACGTAACTCAGCATGCTGCTGAGAACATTTATTCAGTGTCAATTGAATCGCATTGCGTTCTTCATCAAACGTCTGTGAGCGCACCGCACCTTCTTCTGCCTGCTGTTTCAGCTCGGCAACATGGTGATTCAATGATTCAAGCTGTCCTGATAACTGTTTTAATTCTGTTTCACGCACCAGAACCCCCGCCTTTTCATCGGCAGGTCGAGCCACACGTAACCAGTTTTTGCCTATCCACACTCCCTGTTTTGAAACCACCGATTGTTTTGCATCAAGGCGCTCACGTAACGCCAGTGCGTCATTCAGTGTTTCCGCGACATAAACTTCAGCAAACATTGAATCGAGCTGCCATGGCGCTTTGACCTTGCTGGCCAGTGGTGTGCTTAAAGCTTCGACCACGATGCTGCTTGTAGCTGTGGTATCAAATAACGTTAAAGTGCCTTTATTTAGGCTCGCCAGTTGCAACGAAACTGCTTCGATACCTTCAACACAAACGGCTTCTAAATTCATGCCTAAAACAGTTTCAACCGCTGTTTCCCAGCCATTGTCGACTTGCAAAGTTTCAGCAAGACGTTGTTTATCTCCAAGCTCACAAGCTTGCAACCATTCAGCAACCGCACCTTCTTGTTTGCCGAGCGCCGCTTGTTGCAACGCTTCCATTGATGCATGACGTTTCTGTACAGCCTGAAGCTTTTCTCGCTGCTCATTCAAATCGCTTGCAGTAAATTTATTGGCTTCTTTTTGCGCTTCTATCTTCTCAAGTAGAGAATGCAAATTTTCTTGTAAGCTGCTTATAGTATTACTATTTTCTTCATCCTTTTCACGAAATCCAGACATTTCCTCTTCCACGGACGAAGAATCCAGACCGCCGCGCTCTTCATTTAAACGCGACTGACGAGATCTAATTTTTTGCATCTCATCTTCGAGATGTTGAATGCGTGTTTGCTCAACCTCAGCTTCTCGCATTTCATTCGCGGCCTGAGTATTAAACGTATCCCAAGCTATCTGCCAATCCTGCATTGCCTGTTCAGCAAACACTAGGCCTTCAGAAGACTGCTCTTGCTGTGCCTGACTGATCTCAAGCTCTGGCGCAAAGGTCTCATATTTTTCGTTCAACGCTTCTATCTGGCGCTGATCATTTTCCAGATGCATACTGGATTCAGCCCAGTTTTTCTCCAGCTCTTCCAGTTCACGTTGGTTTTTCTGACGCGTTTCAGTCGCGTGTTGAATCGCTTGTTCTACGCGTGCTATCTCTGCACCTGCGCTGTAGAAGCGGCCCTGTATTAGATTAAACGCCTCATTCGCTTCAAGCTGTCTCTGATGTTGTTTTTCTATCTCAGCTTCAATCGATCGCTGCTCAGCAATACATGCTTCCAGCGCCGTTTCAGCACGTTTGATGTCGAGCTCCATTACACCTGCTTCTGCATCCATTGCCTGCCAACGTAAAACCAGCAACTGCGCTTTAAGCAAACGCTCATCAGTTTTCAACGTTTTATATTTTTCAGCGGTGCTCGCTTGCCGCTGCAACACCTGTAGTCTTTTCTCAAGTTCACCGATTAAATCTTTGATTCTTGAGAGGTTGTCATGTGTGTGACGGATTCGATTTTCCGTTTCGCGGCGGCGTTCTTTATATTTGGAAATGCCAGCTGCCTCTTCCAGAAAAACACGCAGCTCTTCAGGTTTAGCTTCAATCAGACGAGAAATTGTACCCTGTTCAATAATGGCGTAACTACGCGGGCCCAGACCGGTACCGAGAAATATATCGGTAATATCTCGACGTCGGCAACGGGCTCCATTTAGGTAATAGACAGATTGGCCATCACGTGAGAGCTTACGTTTAACTGAAATTTCATTGTATTGGGCATATTGCCCACCCAATGTGCCTTCAGTGTTGTCAAAAACCAACTCAATGGTGGCATGTCCCACTGGTTTGCGGTCTTTCGAACCATTAAAAATAACATCTGTCAGCGATGTACCGCGCAGATTCTTGGCCGAACTTTCCCCCATAACCCAACGCACAGCATCAATGACATTGGATTTGCCGCAGCCGTTAGGCCCGACAACGCCAATCATCTGACTTGGTAATGTAATGCTGGTTGGATCTACAAAGGATTTAAAACCGGCGAGTTTAATCTTATTCAGTCGCATGGTGAACGAAGATACAGGAAACCACCCCCATGAAACAAGAGCAAAAACAGCAGATTTTAGGTATTATTCGGTTTTCTTATAAATGAGCGCATTACATGACTACCACCCCCAGCAAAGAACTGGAGACTTTCGACAACCCCAGCCCCGATCGCGACTATACAATCCGCATCAGCACCCCGGAATTCACCTGTTTGTGCCCAAAGACCGGCCAACCGGATTTCGCTACACTGGAGCTTGAATATGTCCCAGCGCAAAGCTGTATTGAACTCAAGTCATTTAAGCTCTACGTATGGTCATACCGCGATGCCGGTGCTTTTCATGAAGCTGTCACCAACCAGATTTTAAATGATTTAGTCAGTGCCTGCGATCCTCATTTTATGCGCCTCACAGCAGAATTCAACGTCCGCGGCGGGGTTTATACAACCGTTGTAGCTGAACATCAAAGAAATGGCTGGGTTGCAGCAAACCCTGTGGTATTGCCCTGAACCTTAGCCAGAACCAGAATCAGCCCGCTAATAACACCCAGTCACTCATGCTCTACAGAACTATTTCATGCCGCGCTCGTTAGTAACTCCCGCTGACCGACTCTATCTCGGCATTGATCTCGGCACCAGCGGTTGCCGTGCCATTGCCATCGATTGTGACGGTAATGTCATAGCCGAATGCGCCCTGCCATTCCAGCCCGGCAAGCACGATGGTTACACTCACGAGCAGGATCCTCGCCATTGGTGGGACATTACACAAAAAGTATTAATAACGTTGCTCAACCATGTCGATGCAGATAAAGTGCACAGCATCGCAGTCGACGGCACCTCCGGCACACTGCTGTTATGTGACAAACAAGGCAAGCCCTGCAGCGTGGCTCTGATGTATAACGATGAACGCAGCACTGAGCAGGCGGCCAAAATCGCCGCCATTGCACCACAAGACAGCGCCGCTCACGGTGCCAGCTCGGCGTTAGCAAAATTGATGTACCTGCAAGAACAGCCTGACATTGCACGCGCTTCAAAAACAAGCCTTAAATCAACTCGACATGCTCAATTTCAAGCAGACTGGATTGCCGGGCAGCTGTGCCACCGTAGCGACGTAAGCGATGAAAACAATTGCCTTAAATTAGGCTATGACATCGTCAAACGAGAATGGCCAGAATGGTTTAGCGCACTCAATATCGACACATCATTGCTACCCCAAGTTTTAGCACCCGGCACAGCCACCGGAATTATCGACAACCGTATGGCCACCGCATTGGGGCTACCCAATAGCACGCAAATTTTAGCCGGCACCACCGATGGCGTTGCCGCCTTTATGGCCACGGGGGCAAATAATATCGGCGACGCCGTCACCTCACTCGGTTCAACACTGGTTTTAAAAGTACTCTCAGATAAGCCCGTCTTCGCCCCGGAATACGGCGTTTACAGTCATCGCCTCGGTGATCGCTGGTTAGTAGGAGGCGCTTCAAACTGCGGCGGCGGCACACTGTTAAATTATTTCAGCCACAAGCAACTCGACAGCATGTCAAAGCGGCTAAACCCCGACCAATCCACCGGATTAGACTATTATCCACTGCCTGACGAGGGTGAACGCTTTCCCGTTAACGACCACAACAAACAACCTTGCCTGACACCACGCCCAGAAGATGACGTGGTTTTCTATCAGGGAATATTAGAAGGCATTGCAAAAATCGAAGCACGCGGCTATCAATTATTAGCAGAGCTCGGCGCAGCCCCACCGACATCCATCAGAACGGTCGGCGGCGGTGCGCGCATTGCAGGCTGGACACAAATACGCAGTAATTTTCTTAACATGGCAATAAAGACTGCTCGTCATCAACAAGCTGCATTTGGCACGGCTAATCTCGCCAGAATGGCAGACAAAGATTTGCAAAGTACATCAGTCGCTAGCTGTTGAGCTGCCAAAACTTATAACTACTAAAACAAACAAAACATACTAATTAAAATGATATTCGATCCCATCATTGCCTGCGCGCAAACGTTAAAAAGTATTCCTTTGCTACTTAAACCAGGCATACGCCGTTTTGTCATCATTCCAGTCGTTATTAATTTTATTATATTCAGTATTTTTATCGGACTGGGAATAAGCCAATTCAATGGCCTATTAGAAAGCTACATGCCATCGCTTCCCGAATGGTTACAGTGGCTCGACTGGTTATTATGGCCCGCCTTCATGCTGAGTTTTCTCATCATCGGATTTTTGTTCAGTATGATGCTTGCCAACTTGGTCGCCGCCCCTTTCAATGGCCTACTGGCAGAAGCGATTGAAAAAGAACTGACAACAAATCATGCATCAGCAACTAAAAATACCTCGCTTGGCGACACCCTAAAGTCCATCGTTCCATCTATTCATAGCGAAATAAAAAAATTCCTTTATTTTATTATGCGCGCCATCCCATTGTTAATTTTATTTATCATCCCCGGCATCAACCTATTTGCGCCTTTTATCTGGATTGTATTTAGCGCCTGGTTACTTGGACTTGAATACCTTGATTACCCGCTATCAAACCACGGAATATTGTTCTCTGAGTTGCGCGATAAACTAAAAAAACATCGACTATTAACCCTTGGGTTTGGCGGTACGGTATTGTTAATTACCACCATTCCTATTATAAATTTCTTTGCTATGCCAATTGCTGTTGCAGGAGCTACAAGCTTGGCAGTTAAACGACAATTACATATATCAAACAATTCTCAAGCAGAAAGCAATTCTTAACACGCCATGGATATAAGCCAACAAATCATTCTCGCCATCGTGCAGGGGCTGACTGAATTTCTACCGATATCCAGCTCAGCACATTTAATCCTGATACCAAAACTGGTGGGCTGGGCCGACCAGGGTTTATCTTTCGATGTCGCCGTGCACGTCGGCACGCTCAGTGCCGTGGTTATTTATTTCCGCCAGGAATTGACACTCATGGCAGGAGACTGGACACAGTCCATCATTAAACGCAAACAAACAGAAAATAGTCGGCTCGCTTGGGGCGTTCTCATCGGAACAATTCCTGTAGGCTTATTTGGTCTGTTTTTTAAAGATATTATCGAGACCTCGTTGCGAAGCCCGCTTGTCATAGCACTAAGCACTATTCTTTTTGGTTTATTACTGTGGTGGGCAGATGCTCGCGGCAAACGCGAGCGCAATGAACATTCGCTAAGCCTGAAGGATATCCTGATCATCGGCATCGCTCAGGCTATAGCACTCATTCCCGGCACATCGCGCTCTGGCATCACCATTACAGCAGGATTAATGCTTGGTTTAAGTCGAGCTGCCGCAGCACGTTTCTCTTTCCTGCTATCGATTCCGGTTATTATGCTAGCAGGACTATTATCAACGATCGATCTGATAACAGATAACACACATATAGACTGGCAAATACTTATTACCGCAGGGTCGATTTCCGCGCTCACCGCCTATTTATGTATTCATTTTTTTCTGAAGCTGCTCGACCGTATCGGCATGCTGCCGTTTGTCATTTACAGATTGGTGTTAGGTGTAATTCTACTCGCCGTTTTTTAATTCGTAACAAGCTTTAATTTCCATCAACCCAGAAAACCTCTGGTTTATTTTGACTGCAACCAATTACAATTCAGGCAGCTTTAAAAATAGACCAGGGTTCCTAGGTAGCGAGGAGTTTAATTATCAGTAATCATAGGCACGCTCTTCGTGAGAAGCAATATCAAGTCCCTCGACTTCATCTTCCGAGTCAACTCTAAGATCAACAAACATAGCAACCACTTTAAGAATAACGTAAGTGGCAATCGCAGTATAAAGCGCTGTTGCAATCACACCGACCACCTGTACAGAAACTTGCTCAGAAATGCTATTGATCCCCTCTGCAAAGCCCTGACCGCTGAAAATACCCAGCTGCGTCGATGCAAAAACACCGGCCAGTATAGTACCCAACATGCCACCCACTCCATGAACCGGGAAAACATCCAGCGAGTCGTCAATTTTCAGCACACGCTTAATTATCTGAACCGCGTTAAAACAAATCAGGCCGGCAAGAATACCAATCACCAGAGCTCCCGCAGGCCCAACAAAACCTGAAGCCGGCGTAATGGTACCCAGCCCGGCCACCATACCCGTGACAGTTCCTAACGCTGTTGGCTTACCGAATTTAATCCATTCATAAAACATCCAGGTCATTGCACCTGCAGCCGCAGAGATATGTGTCACCAACATCGCCATTGACGCATCACCGTTTGCAGCCAGGGCGCTACCACCATTGAAGCCAAACCAGCCTACCCACAGCATGCCAGCACCCGTTACCACCATCGCCAAATTATGTGGAGGCATCGGCGTTTTTGGAAAGCCTTTACGTGGCCCCAACACCAATGCTGTTACGAGTGCAGCAACACCTGCTGTAATATGAACAACCGTACCGCCAGCGAAGTCCAACAGCCCCATTGAACCCAGCCAACCGCCACCCCACACCCAATGAGTTATTGGCGCATAAACAGCTAGCAACCACAAAGCACTGAATATTAATACCGCAGAAAAACGCATTCGTTCAGCGAAACCACCTACGATTAGAGCCGGTGTAATAATCGCAAACGTCATCTGAAACAATGCAAACAAGGACTCAGGAATAGCACCCGAAAGCGTACCTTCTTGTATATTCGCAAACATGAAATTGGACATACCACCGATAAAGTCATTGCCCTCCGAAAAAGCAAGGCTATAACCCACTACCAACCAAAGAATTGAAACGATCCCTGCGATAGCAAAACACTGCATTAAAACAGACAGAACATTCTTTGTCCTAACCAGACCTCCGTAAAAAAGAGCCAAACCCGGCAATGTCATAAAAAGAACTAACGCTGTTGAGGTCATAATCCAGGCGGTATCAGCCCCGCTCAATACATCTTCGGCAAAAACCAAACTTGGCAGCGACATAAATATAAGCGCATAGAAAAACATTTTAATTTTATTTCTCAAAGCAAGACTCCAGAAAGTTATATTCATTACAATGCTTCCGGACCCGTTTCTCCAGAACGAATGCGAATAGCTTCTTCCAAATTAGTAACGAAAATTTTTCCATCACCAATTTTTCCAGTATTTGCTGAATTACGAATGCAATCAATAACATCATCCAGCATCTCGTCCTTGACTGCTATTTCAAGCTTCACTTTGGGTAAAAAATCAACAACATATTCTGCACCACGATAAAGCTCGGTATGTCCCTTTTGACGTCCAAACCCCTTTACTTCTGTTACCGTTACCCCTTGAACACCTACTTCAGAAAGCCCTTCTCTTACATCATCAAGTTTAAATGGCTTAATAATCGCGGTAATTATTTTCATGTGAATTTTCCTCATACGCCCTTGTAAGAGATCAAGTATACCCACCAATCCACGTCACTTCAAAATCAACCCAAATGACGAAGCATAAATTAGTTCATTCATTAGCATTATCGGACGTATAATCAGCATATATATTTTACTAACGGTGGCACCATGAAAATCTTAATCCGCAACCTCTCTCGAAAAACCACAGAAAATGAACTGCAAAACCTGTTCAAAACCCATGGCATCGTGCAGTCTTGCACGCTAATTCTTGACAAAGAATCAGGTCATTCAAAAGGATTTGCTTTCATTGAAATGCCAAAACAGGGCGATGCAAAAGCTGCGATAAAAAATCTTAACGGCATCGAAATTAACGGGCATAAAATACGTGTAAAGAAAGCTGACGCTAAAAAAGACACTGACACCAAAAAAGTATCTGGCGCGAGCAAGTATCGCTCTGCAAAACCTAAAATTGAGGATGCAGGTGAATAGTTCCGGCGAGAATGATCCGCTGCACGGAGTCACACTAAAAACAATAGTAACCCAGCTTGAAGAAGAATTTGGCTGGGAGTATTTAGGACAAAAAATTAATATAAAATGTTTTACTAGCGACCCAAGCATCAGCTCCAGTCTTAAGTTTCTACGCCGAACTCCTTGGGCAAGGGAAAAAGTTGAAGCGCTTTATCTACACTGTAAGCAATCAAAAAATAACGTTTACAAAAAGTAACTTTTGCTGTTCGTTAAAACAAGAGACAACATAACGATCAATCTGCAGCAGATTTTGTTCTTATTCTGTAAAGCTTATCGACGGGCTGTACCGCTATGATGCCATCACCAGGCATGCCCGTATGAGCCTCCTCCATAATGGTATTTACAACCGCATCACAATTATCACTGTCTGTAAATATTTCCAGCTTAAAATGCCCGACCATCCAATCATGAGTATAATTGTCCGTGTATTCTCCAAAGCCTTTGATTTCCATTACAGAGATACCGCGCACACCAATCCCCTGTAGCTTGGTTTCAAGCTTACTCATTACTTCTTCACGTATAACAGCTGTTAATTTTACATATTTCATAGCGACCTCCTGACAAACAAGATATTACATTTGCGCATACGTCTTTAAAAAAGGTGGGCTTGTCCAATTACTCCGCAATAATTCCCTTTACTATCCCTGCGAACTTTCCCTTTACCGATACTCCTTGTATGCAACCATCCGTGATTTCTTTGTTTCTCCTGTCGGCATATCCTTGTTAACTGTCCTTTGAAAAACTGGACAAGCCCAAAACACATAAACCACTTACATCAATAACTCCATAATAGTGGTGTACCATCTACTTCAAAAAAGAGGGTTTGTCTGATCATTTCCACATTATTCCCTTTATATTCCTTGCTGATATATCCATCGCCGTATTTCCTTGCATGCTAACTTCCATAATTTCCCTGCGCTCTCCTACCGACACTTCCTTGCAAACATTCCTTCGATTAATCAGACAAACCCAAAACCAAAAAACTCACTAACTAACTTATCTATCAAACTACTTAAGCTCTACTTTCACTCACAACAGAGCGCTGGTGACTGCGCATTCTTTCCTGAAACTGTAAAACCATTGCGTAAATAACAGGCAATACAAGTAAACTTAAAATGGTCACTGTTACCATACCGCCAACCATTGGTGCGGCAATTCTTTGCATTACTTCTGACCCCGTACCACTGCCCCACATAATAGGAAGCAAACCAGCAATAATGGCTGTTGCTGTCATGGCAATAGGTCTGACACGTTCCGCCGTACCTGAAAACACCGCAGACATAATCTCTTTACTGTCTAAGTTAGCCGTCATGCCTTGTTGTTGAGAACCATCCGATTCAGCCAATAAACGACGAGATTTTTCATGCCGTCGCGACTCAATTTCACTATCAATAAAGGTTAAAACAAGCACGCCTATTTCAGCTGCAACGCCCGCTAATGCAATAAAACCAACCGCAACTGCCACCGACATATTGAAACCCAACCAGTAGGTCAACCAAAATCCACCGATCAAACCAAACGGAATCGACAACATCACAACAAATGGCTCTGTTAAATTACGAAAATTAAAAAATAACAATAAAAAAATAGTCAACAATGTAAATGGGACAACAATGCGTAAACGTTCTGCAGCACGCTCCATGTATTCAAATTGCCCAGACCAAATCAATGTATATCCAGCAGGGATTGTGACTTTTTCCTTGATCAACTCTTTTGCAGAAGCTACGTAACCCCCAATATCAGAAGTCGTAATGTCCACATAAACCCATGCGTTAGGCTGCGAACCTTCAGTTTTTATAACCGGTGGGCCACGTTTCATTGATATTTCAGCTAACAAAGATAACGGTATTTGCGCGCCACTTGGCGTAGCAACTAAAATACGTTTTAAGCTATCAGGATCATCACGCAATTCTCTTGGATAGCGAATACTGACTGGATAGCGCTCAAGACCTTCTACTGTCTGCGTAACGTTCATGCCACCCACTGCAATTTGTATTACGTCCTGCACATCACCGACGGTCAAACCATAACGAGCGGCGTCTTCTCGACTAATATCTATATCAAGATAATAACCACCGGCTGCTTTATCGCCGAAAGCTGATAGCGTATCAGGCAATGTTTTTAATACTTGCTCAATATCACTCGCAACATTTTCCAACACATTTAAGTCGGGCCCACTTACCTTAATGCCAATAGGTGTTTTAATGCCTGTGGAAAGCATGTCAATACGCGTTTTAATGGGCATCGTCCATGCGTTTGCTAATCCAGGGAAATTAATCGCAGCATCCATTTCTTTCATTAACTGTTTAGTGGTTTTATTTGGGTCTGGCCATTCATCTTTTGATTTAAGACGAATCGTTGTTTCTAACATGGACAATGGCGCAGGGTCTGTTGCGGTCTCAGCACGACCAACCTTCCCAAACACGTGATGCACTTCAGGAAAGCTGAATAAAATCTTATCCGTTTGCTGGAGAATTTCCTTAGCCTTAGTAATAGACAAACCCGGATAGGTGGTTGGCATGTAGAGAATATCCCCCTCATCCAGAGGAGGCATAAATTCACTGCCCAGCTTAGTAACGGGGTAAACGCTAATAGCTAGAAGCACCACTGCTAATACAATCGTTATTTTTTTCCACTGAATGGCCTTTGTTAAAACAGGTCTGTGTATGAGATGTAAAAAACGATTTACTGGATTTTTTGCCTCAGGCATTATCTTTCCGCGAATAAAATACCCCATCAATACGGGCACCAGCGTGATTGCTAATATTGCAGATGCCGCCATAGCATAGGTTTTTGTAAACGCAAGCGGAGCAAACAAGCGCCCTTCCTGCGCCTGCAACGTAAACACGGGCAGAAATGAAACCGTAATAATTAACAGTGAAAAAAACAGCGCTGGCCCCACTTCTCTTGATGACGCAGCAACCGCGGCCCATCGTTCACTTGACGATAACTCTGAGCCTTTATTTTTAACTGCTAACTCCATGTGCTTATGAGAGTTTTCTATCATCACGATAGCACCATCCACCATCGCGCCTATCGCTATCGCTATGCCACCAAGAGACATAATATTGGCATTGATGCCTTGCCATTTCATCACCAACAAAGCCATCAAAATACCAATCGGTAATGTAATAATCGCAACCAGTGCCGAGCGCGCGTGCAGCAGAAATAAAATGCAAATCAAACTAACTACAATCGATTCTTCAATCAGCTTTTCTTTCAGATTACTAACAGCTCGCTCAATAAGATCGCCACGGTCATATACTGGAACAATCTCTACTCCTTTTGGCAAACCCGCGGATAATTCCTCAAGCTTTTCTCGTATACGCTGAATAGTCGCCAGCGCATTTTCACCGTAACGCATGATGACAACGCCACCTGCCACTTCACCTTCCCCATTAAGCTCTGCAATGCCACGACGTAATTCCGGCCCAACTTGAACATTGGCTACATCTTTAATCAGAATGGGCGTTCCATTTCCATCAACAGCGAGCGGAATATTTTTCAGGTCATCAATAGATTTTATATAACCAAGACCACGCACCATGTACTCTGTTTCCGCCATTTCAATCAACTTTCCACCTACATCTTGGTTGGAA
>Ga0316204_10005045_pt1 | contig 22555 bp, 23 predicted proteins | sample 6monrhotite_MG_2_FD_205661 | JGI IMG/M metagenome (GOLD analysis project Ga0316204, IMG submission 205661) | Microbial mat bacterial communities from mineral coupon in-situ incubated in ocean water Damariscotta River, Maine, United States -... | ecosystem: Environmental > Aquatic > Marine >... | reverse complement strand
TCTGCTTATGATTGTTCTGAGACAACGCAGATTCTTAAGCGAAGGTCTGCTTATATCTGATTTTTAAACAGCGGTTTTAAGTCACGTGTATAACCATGAAATTTTCGAATATCGGATATATTATTGGGTCTCCAACAATATAGAGCAGTAAATGCCACACTTTGATATCTAACCCCTTGATATTTAAAAATATAAAGTTGGTCATTTTTTAATAAAAAACTCAATATATTTCTTTAATGCGCTTCTTACGGCCAGATTCATGCCTTTCTCGCAAGTCTGAATCTATATACCTATCTGTAGTAGCCATACTGGCATGACCCGCATCATCTCGAACGTGTTCACGAGGTCGAAATTTAACATCTTCAGATATGCCGGTATGTCTCAACCAGTGAACAGTGGCAGCTTTCAGTTCAACTGCATCACTTTTAAGGCCGTCTTCTTTCATCCGTTTATAAGCCATATCAAAACATTGCTGAACAATGAGCCTTATGTGTCTGGTGCTTGTGATAGAACCTTTACCTAAAGATTTTGAAATAAGCGGTATCTGCTCACTTGATACAGGCAGTTGTGATAAGCCAAGATATTTACGATACCGTTTAAGTGCTTTAAGCATATCGTCACAGACAGTTATAGAACGGTTTTTATTACCTTTACCTGTTACATCAAACCACCAGTTATTGTCCTGATCTTTTCTGAAATCACTCATAACAGGTGTAGATCGCTCATCTGCAACCAGTTCTGATATGCGTAGATACATAGCAAATAAACAGTTCATAATGAATAATGTACGCTCGTGTTCTTCAGGCGAAGCTTCAGCCATTAACTCTGCTGTTTCCAGTACATAATCCCATTGTAGTGTGCTGATGCGTCTCACAATGGGTTTTAGTTGATCTTTGCGGATAAATTTACTTTTCTGTTTGATTAAAGCAACAGGATTTGATTCAACAAGATTCTCCTGTACCAGATATTCATAAAAAGAAGATAACGCCGTAAATGTACCTTTAATGGCAGCTTGTGATGGACAATACTGACTTGTATCTGCTTTCTTATTTTTGCTGTGTTCCGTCTTTGTTAATGTGATAACAAAGGGTCGCCATTCATCATTGGGTGTTCGCTCACCATTTTTGTTTTTGAAGCGTGCTACATTTTTTAAACCAATCCAGGCTTTCGGTGGATTGAAACAAAAACGAATGAATTCTTCAATGTGCTCTCGCTTAAGATTTAATAATGATGTCTTCTCAATATTCCAGGACCACTGAAGCAATCTTTCCAGTTCACGGCGATAACTATTAAATGTTGCAGTACTACCATTGTAGCTATAAAGAAATTTAAGCACGAACTCAAAATCTGTATTCGCACCCGCTATTTTATTTCTAGTATAAATATCAGCAATAAAGAGTTTCTGCTTGAAAGGATTTTCAATGTAGTTGAGATTATCAATAATGGCTGTTGGTGATGATCTTTTTGGGTTCATTATTTATTCATAGCACAAAGAATATTTAACTAATTATAGCTAAATTATCCGTATAATCAAATATCCGATATTCACAAATATCGGATATAGATAGTTATTCTCTTGTGTAGGGTTTCAAGTTTATAATTTATAAGAAAAGCAGACAATCGCTCCAGTTTTGACAGAGGTCTCAAAAGTCATTAGCGGACAGTCGATTCGTTAACAACAAACAGCAACCAACACCCTATATAAGAAGTTGTGAGTGACTGCTCTCAGACAATAGTGCTAGCCACTGGGATGATATTCAATAGCCGATTACATTTAGAATCGGCCTGCTTTTACTTATTAACCCATTTCTGGTTCAATATGTATCGAAATGTCAGTAGTATTAAAGCGATTCTGAATTAACATCTCAATCTCATCAGCAATGTTGTGAGACTCCTCTATTGTCAGTGCTGGGTCAACTGAAATAGTAAGATCAATTGCACTTGTTTTGCCAATCCATCGAGAACGTATTCTGTAAACGTTTTTAACTCCATTTACACTTTTGATAAGGTTGTTCAACTCCTGTGGATCTACAGCATACTCATCTAATAGAACCGGCACAGCATGCCTAAACAGTTTATAAGCAAGATATACAACGAGCGCAGAGACGCCAAGCGCACACAACCGATCGATCCAGGCATAGCCCATGGCAGACAATTGCCAGCCCACTATAACAACACTGGTGATTAAAACATCTGCAAACGTATGTGTGGCATCTGCATGCAGAATATCCGAATCCAGTCGTTTGGCCCACATGTGCTGCCAGCTGGTTACAAGGATATTAATAACCAGCACTGCTAACATGAGAATGAGTTCAATGCCGCTGGAAACGACTTCGGTTTCTTCTTTTCGAATAGCATTGAGTGCTAGCTCGAAGGCCAATACAACTAATATTGAAGCGAGAATAAAAACCGCTAGCGTCTCAAATTTCCTATGGCCGTATGGATGCTCGCGATCAGCAGGTAAACTGGAAAAATGCATGACGACCCATGCTACAAAGTTGTTAGATAAATCTGTTAGCGAATGGATGGCATCAGCCAGTATTGCCATGGAACCAGTCGACAGACCAACGAAAGTTTTGAATACCAATACCAGCAGGTTAGCAGACCCTTCTATGAGAATTATTCGTCGTACCTGTCTGTCTCTCTGCTCAAGCTTATTCATATCAGATGTCTGCATATAGGCTTAGGATATCAGATTATTTTGATCAATAAATACAGGAGATTCTATTTACAAAAACGCTTAAGCATGTTCAAGTCTTTTTTTGCATGCTCTATGTCACCCTTTTTATTTGCGCGTTTCGCGGCAATCGTCCAATGAGCACAGGGTGGTGGAAACTGTTCCTCAAGTATATAAGTAGCTATCTTTTTAAGAATATCGTCAGGTAGAGGTAACGGCGCCATTAAACCGAGTTGTCTAACGGCTTCGTTGTGTATCACTTTTTCAAGTACAGGTGCTTTTACAAAGTCAACCATGCTTTGCACAAAATCCTCGTCATCAATGGTGTTGTTTTTGTAGAGACGCTGTACGCTCCACATGGGCGGACCTAATGGAGGGTCGAGTAGTTGATCATGGCATATATGACAGGCAGGATAAAAGCTCTTGCCTTCAATCGCTTCGGGACTAAGGGCCATGCTGTTCATCGAAAAAAGAAAAGTAATTAATACAACAAAACACTGTAACTTATTCATAATGGGTGCTCTATTTTTTCTGATGTAATGGTAATTCGATATCAATTCTGAAACCACCAAGTTCGTTAGACAGACCAAATCGTATATTGCCGCCGTAGTCAGTAACAATATCAGACGCAATCGCCAGTCCAAAACCGTGACCTTCGATTTTTTCATCCAGGCGAATTCCTCTCCTCGAAAGGGTACTTATTTTTTCCGGATCAGCACCTGGACCATCATCCTCTACGCAAATATGAATATCGGTCTCCAGATTAACCGTCAGAATGATTTTATGGGCTGCCCATTTATAAGCGTTATCGAGTAAATTACCAAGGAGCTCCAGTATATCTTCACGGTCAATAGGACAGGAAATAGTAGCTTGAACATTTGTGGTCAACTTCAGTGGTTTACTGGCATACATCATATCCAGTGTTTCAATCAATGCCGGCAGGTCTTCTGAAAATGAAAACAGCGCGCCACTATAACTATGTCCTGCCAGGCGTGCGCGTTTTAAAATACGGTCGGTGAGCTGGAAGATGTCGTCTGTTTGTTTTATAAGCGTATTTTTTGTGGCCTCAGGAATATCACTCTTTTCTGTCAATTGCTGGATCACAGTTAATGGCTTTTTTATAGCATGGGCTAAATCACTTGAAGCATCCCGTGAACGACGTAAACGTTGCTCTACTACGGACAATAAATGATTCACTTCGTTAATTAACGGTCGCAACTCACCGGGTGAGTCTGTACTCAATTTATCCAGTTGTCCCTGTTCCAGAGATTTTAATTCAGATTGAATCCTGGTTAGTGGTTTCAGGCTGCTACGTAAAATTAACACCTGCAATATAACTAGAATAAATAAACTACTGAATGCCATGACCGCAAACCAATATTGAAACTGGCCAATATTTGCATTAATGGGTCCAAGATCTTCTGCGATAGAAATTGAAAGTTTATTTCCCTGCTTGGTATAACCACTGGAAATAACCAGTAATAATTGCTGTTCAGGACCCTGCTGTAAGGTGCGCAGCTGATCACCCGTTCTGGTATTTACAAGATCAAGTGCATGATCCCACAAAGAGCGAGAATTGACGCGTTGAGTATCCGTGCTGATGACGTAATAGTGACCGGAAAACGGTTGATTATAAACGAGATCAATTCGTGAAGTGTCGATGACTAATTTATCATTCTCATCAAAATCTATCGTACTAAGTAGAGTTTCAGTATCATGTTGAATACGAGATGCAATATATTCTTCTGCCAGAAACTCAACGTTAATACTGACTAATAACCACAACGCAGAAAAACAGAGCACTAAGCTGAGTAACAAGCCGGTACTGAGTCGTGATTGCAAGGACTGCATCAGGCCATATCCTTAAAAACATAGCCTTGACCACGGCGTGTTTCAATCCGATCTTTACCCAGTAACTGGCGTAAACTTCAATAACATTGCTATCTTTTTCAGCGTCAATATCATAGATATGCTCTGTAAGTCGAGATTTGGATAAAACCTGGCCAGCATTCAATAAAAAATACCGTAATAGTCGAAACTCAATACCCGTGAGTTTGTGACTTTGGCCATCATCTGTGGTCACTGATTGTTGTAGTTCATCCAGAACCAAGCCACCACTATTTAACTGTCCCCCAGGTTGCTGTATAGATCGATGAAGCAAGGCAGTAATCCGTGCTTTTAATTCCTCGACATGAAAGGGCTTACCCAGATAATCATCTGCACCCGCTTTAAAGCCATCAACACGTTCATGCCAGGCATTACGGGCCGTAAGTACGATGACGGGAAAATGATTCCCACTGCCCCGCCAGTTTTTTAGCACGTCAATGCCATTTCGTTGCGGTAGTCCCAGATCGAGTACCGCCACGTCATAGATCATCTCATTACCCAAATATTCTGCATCAACACCATTGTCCGCCACATCCACCGCATAACCCGCAGCCTGCAAATCCTTCTTCAGCGTTGCTACCAGAACATGATCATCTTCTGCCAACAATAAACGCATTACTAATCATCCTCCTTGGTGATCAATATCTTACCCGTTTCGGCATCGATATAGACTTCCTTAACAATACCGTTTTCAGCAAGTATTTCGACCTCATAAATGATTCGACCATCTTCATTTTCAAGTTCCACTTCCAGTACTTTGCCCGGATAGATTTGTCTTACATGTTTGAGTATCAATTCCAGTGGTAGAATTTTACCTGACTCGTGTAATTGTCTGGCCTGGATATAATCATCGCCTGCCAATACAGAACGCATGGGATTCAGCATCACGACTACAATGAGTAAGGCAGAAGCAATACGAAGTTTACTGTGCATGATCCAAGTATACATCAATCACCTTTTAGTCATCCCAGCGCCCATATCCGGGTATGCGGATATCATGTTCATTAAAGCCCCCCTGTTCCGCTTTAGCATGGCAGGCATTACAGTGACTATAGCTATTTACTTTCGGATTACCGGTCACCATGCGATCAGGAATTTCATCATGTTCCTTTTTGAAATAAGGGGTTTCAGATATACGTAATGGCGCCTCACCCGATTGAATAGATCGGATAAATTTACGTGAGCGACGATAATCAGATTGATCTGCACTATTGGCAAACAGAAAAGCATTTATTGCCTGAAGTGCTTCAGCATCAAGTTCAGCATTATCTCCAAAATGATCTTCGAGTCCTGCCATTAGCTTTGTCCATGAACTGGCAGGCAATAAGCCTGGCGGATACGCCATGTGACAGCTGCCACATTCTTCCTTGTAAACAGGATTGTTAATAGCCGCAACTCCTGTTGATTTTTGTCCGTATTCTTCCATTTTTCCCCAGCGAAAATCGCTATCGCTATAGACGACGGGAAGGGTCACAAATCCAAGGGTAAAAATTACAGCCGATATTGCGAGAGTACTTTTCATTGTCTTCTCCTAGAAATTAGTGGGATTGTTGATATAAAGAAGGAGGTCAGTTTTTTCCTGGGCGGAGCATTCACGCCCCAGTGTCCACTTGCAATTACGTTTAAACCATTTTTCGATTTTTCTGACATCTGTTAAGCGTTCTGGATTAGCAGAAGGCGCCATGGGTTTAATCACCTTATGGGTTTTAACGTGCTTGCCTGGAGCCGATAGGTCTTTTGTATGACACGAAGCGCAACTGCGCTCAACAGGATTGCCTTTGGCTTTAAATGTTTTATTCCATAAACGCTTCCCTGTGCTGCATCAGCAGTGATAACACCTTCTGTTGCATATGCCTGGACTAATTTTTCAACGGTTTGACTATCCGCCATTGAGAAACTTATTGGGCTTATGATCAGGGATGCCATGATAGCTATAGATTTTTTCATACCTTATTCCTCAGTGGGATTTCGATTTTTCAGGTTTGAATCCGGATAGCATGGCAGAAACCAGATTTTCTTTATGAATCAAACTTTCTACAATGACGCCGATTACATGGATAAAGACCAGTAACAGAGTAAAGTTGGCAAAAAACTCATGCAATTCTTCAAGAGCCTTAGCCCAAAAGCCTCCTGCCTGTGTAAACCAGTGAGCTACTGGACCTGCCTGTTCTTCAGCGCCTAATAACAAAATCCCACTGGTGCTTGTAATAAACAGGCTTGCCATCAACAGGATGACCATTGCACCACCTGCCGGATTATGTCCAAGATAACGTTTAGCCTTAAAACATAGGGTGTCCTTCAGAAACTGAGTAATATTTTGGGGGGAATACACGAAGTTAGAAAAACGTGCGTAGCGTGTACCTATAAATCCCCATATGAAGCGGATGCTTAGCAGGGCCAATATAAGATAGCCAGCCAAGCTATGAACACTCAACAGGTTTTCTTCGGTGACAAACGCTACTACAAACGCACTCACAAGTGACCAGTGGAAAAATCTCACTACTGGATCCCAAACCCTAATTTGAGATAAATCCGCCATTACATTTAGTCCTTCTATTTTCTAATGGCTTAAAAGTATCAAAGGAAGCTGAAATCAACCTGAAAATTATGGGCTAAAGAAGCAAATACCCTTTAATCAACCAAATTGTTGTCAAAGCAAAAAATAGCCCTCTGTCCCGTCCTGAAATAAGTTGACGGTTTCAGGACGGGACACTCATACAGAAAAAAAAAGTGGTTATTGAGGCGCCTTTCTACAAAATATTGTTTTACGGCATGCCAAATCTTCTCAATCACTCATATTGAAGGTAGCCTTAGATAGCTTGATTTGAATCAATCAAGTGATAGCAATAGTTAAATGTGATTCATTTTTCAGTTTCATTTCAGCAAGTGATGCTACATTTCTAATTAAAGCCCTGCTTGATACTGAGCATTCAAGTGGAGATAACTCGGAGATATTCAACTATGACGACTGGCACCTTAGCGTTAATCATACTTACCGTCATTCTGGCACAGGTCGCTATTGTTATGCTGTTAGGATTGTATCGCCGCCGAGGTCAGTACAAAACGCTGAGCGAGAAAACACCTAGAACGGAGACTCCAGACAAATTCATTCAACCCGCGCATTCTTCTGCTGAGCCTGCCACCTCAGACCTTTCCTGGGAGGGCTTCAAGGAATTCATCATTCAACGTCGGGAAATCGAAGACAATAATAATGCTGTCAGCTCCTTCTATCTTGTACCCGTAGATGGTAAGCCCTTACCGATTTTTAAGCCCGGTCAGTTTTTAACCTTCAAGCTGCAAATTGAAGATCCAAACTCACATGAATTAAAATCTGTGGTGCGCTGCTACTCACTCTCGGATGCTCCTCGGCCCGAGCATTTTCGGGTATCAATTAAACGCATTCCTGCGCCGGCCAACCAGCCAGATGTGCCGCCCGGCCTATCTTCCAGTTTCTTCCATGATCACGTACAGGAAGGCAGCCGGCTTATGGTCAAAGCGCCATCCGGTCATTTCCACCTGATGGAAGAAGAACCTTTGCCCATTGTATTGATTGGTGGCGGTATCGGCATTACACCCATGTTAAGCATCCTTAATACCGTACTGGAAAACGGCATCAATCGGGAGATATGGCTCTATTACGGGGTATGTAATGGTGATGAGCATATAATGAAAGAGCATCTTCAAACACTTGCCAAAACCTATACTAACTTTCATCTGCACGTCTGCTACAGCTCACCCAATGAGAGTGATGTTGAAGGTGTTGATTATCAACACAGTGGCTGGGTGGCTATACCTTTACTGCGCACCACCCTCAAACTACAACATTACCAGTTCTATGTATGCGGCCCCAAGCCAATGATGGAAACCCTGGTTCCAGGCCTGGAAGACTGGGGTGTAGATAAGGACGATATTTTCTACGAATCATTTGGCCCTGCTTCACTCATCAAGCACGAGAAAGCAGAACGAACAACTGCCACACAGCCAATTACTGTTACTTTCAGCCGTTCCGGTAAAAGCATCCCCTGGAACCCGGCTTCTGATTCACTGTTAGAATTTGCTGAGGCCAATGATATTGAAGTGAACTCGGGATGCCGTGCAGGCAGTTGCGGTTCGTGTCAGACAAAAATGAAAACGGGTGAGGTCGACTATAATCAAGAGCCTGATGCTGATATTGAACCGGGCAACTGTTTATTATGTATTTCAACACCGAAGTGCGACCTTACACTAGACGCTTAAGGAGTTATTATGGAACGTTCACTCATAAGTAAAGAAGTAGCTCCCTTCTTAAAAATGTTTGGTGCGTTGATTCTAGCGACAGCTGTGACTGATGCGCTACTGCACCAATTTGATCTGGTCTGGGTTGGGCGTTGGCTTGGTATACCGGGCACTATTTTAATTCTAACGTCATTTCTCTACTCCATGCGCAAGCGTAAAAAGATCAGCTTTGGCAAGCCTATGACATTGCTTACCCTACATGAAAGCCTGACCTGGCTGGGAGCACTGATGATTCTGGTGCATGCTGGTATTCATATTTACACTATCCTGCCATGGCTTGCATTACTCGCCATGCTGGTCAATGTCATCAGTGGCATGACCGGCAAGTATCTACTGGATCGCTCACGCCGTTTCCTGGCGGAAAAGAAAGAATTCTATTCTCAACAAGGTTTATCTGAAGAGGCGATCGAAAAGAAACTGTTCTGGGATGCCACCACCTTCGACCTGATGAAAAAATGGCGTGCGGTACACCTACCAATCACACTGGCCTTTGCCGTGCTGGGCATCACCCATATTCTAAGTATTCTATTGTTCTGGGAATGGAAATGAAAAATAAAACTATCATCCTCATTGTTGCTGTTAATTTGGTTGGCCTAGTGTTATTGGCTATATTCTCACCACAATTGATGATCAGTCCAGGCAAACCCATTGATGCACATGCCGAACTCGCTACGGACTGCTTTGCCTGTCATACGCCTTTTATCGGTAGCCCACCAGAGAAATGCATTAGCTGTCATAAAGTAGAAGACATCGGCAAAATAACAACTAAAGGTATTCCTATCGCCAAGGAAAAGAAAAACGTCGCTTTTCACCAGCAGCTGGTCAATGATGATTGTGTCTCATGTCATAGTGATCACAAGGGCGTGAAAGCTTTCCGTCCCATTAGTCAGTTCTCACACAATCTGCTTGAAGCGACTTTGCAGAAACAGTGTGACAGTTGCCACAGCAATCCTGTCGACGACCTGCATCGAAAGATCAAGGGCAATTGCGGACAGTGTCACACACAGGATGCCTGGATGCCGGCCACCTTCGATCACGACAAGTATTTCAGCTTCGATCGAGATCATACTACCGAATGTGAGACTTGCCACATAAACAACGACTACGCTAACTACACCTGCTATGGCTGTCACGAACACTCCCGCTCAAAAATTCGTGAGGAACATATTGAAGAAGGTATTCGTGACTATGAAAACTGTACTGAGTGTCATCGCAATGCCAATGAAGATGATGCGGAACGCATATGGCGCTCGAAAGCTTTTAACAGAGGAGAATTCAGATCAAGCGAAAAAAACAGACATGAGGAAAATACACGACGACACAGAGATGACGATGATGACGACTAAGACTATGTTGTCTGCGTTATTTTGATAGAGAAACTTATAAAAACATTGAGTAAATTAATGCCAGATAGGCAACATCACTCATCCCGTGCAGGAGAGAATTATGAACACTAAAGTAATAAAGACACATTTTCTTAGGCTATTTTTTATATCTTCTTCACTGGCGTTGTCTATAATTTTATTGCCAAATGCCGGTGCTGATGGTGGAGGCACCTATTCTGTATATGACAAGGATAGAGATGGCTATTTAGATCGAATAGAATTCGAGAAATTGGCAGCCTCAAAACGAAAACGTTCAACTAATCTGGATATCTGGAAATTTGAAAATGTTGACGTAGATAGAGACAGAAAAATATCAGAACAGGAAATGGTTGATGCACTAATTAAAGATATGAAGCATAAGCAGAAAAACAAAAATAAATAGTTTTTCTATAAATTGGTCAACTGAATTCACCGTATCTTATTCGGCATCGGTTAAACTTTAACATCCCATTCGCTTTTGTTTACGATTTAAACTCCACTTCAAAATGGCTGGCATCGCAAAAAGGTTTATTACTGGATGCACCACAGCGACATAAAGAAACTTTATTCCCCGTCCAGGTGATGCGACCACTACTATTACGAATAGATAAATTCCCTGTCAAAATAAGCGGCCCATCTTCACTGAGCTTAATAGTCAGTTTGCCGCCCATTTTATTTAATTCTTTGCCTTTTTCTCCTACAGCGCCATAGTCTTTAAAACAAATAGCTTCATGACTATTGTCACAAAAAGGCTTGTTCCTAGATGCGCCACAGCGACAGAGTGCAGCCCTGTAAGCCACACCTGACATATCATTCGCTGCACCCTCTATATCGAGATCACCCCGCAGGAAATATGGTCCATTGTAGCTAACCATAAGAATATTATCTGGCTCAGGTAATTCATTAAACTCACCATCTATTGACTCAAATGACAATGCACCGGATGGGCAGCGCCTGATAATTTCGATAACTTCATCTACTGTCACTCGATCTGGCTGGCACCATGGATCACGCCCGGTAACAAACAGGTCACCTTCTGACTGACCGCATTCACCTATGTGGATACACAAGCGATCATCCCAGTCGACATTAATTTTTTTACCTGTATATTTTGTTTTTTCATTACTCATTACATACCCCTCTATTTTTCACATCTCATTTTCTGAGGCATATGAAACAACATATATGCAATTATTGTAATTATAGTGTATTTAGCATACACAGACGTGGAGACTGATTCACTTTCACCAATAAGTATACCGGTGACATACATGAAAAGCCCCCATGGACTTAAATGCCTTACTGCTCAGTGTTTGGATAAAAAATTTAGACTTATCACCAGCATGGCTGGGTAAGATAGATTACCTGACCATGCCGGGTTATAAACCTTTAGTCCATTTTAGTCTTATCAGCGGGAGTCTTACTCAAAATTTTCTTACCTGAAAACATCGCAGATATAAGGTTACCGCCTTCACGTATTTCGGTGATAACGACCGCCAGGATATGAACCAGTGCTAAACCAAGTAGTACGTAAAAACCATAGTAATGAATAGTAATAAATGGTTTACGAAAAGCGCGCATTGCATCATAGGCAGCCGGATCATACATTTCCTTTGCATAAGGCACGAGGGTTGCTGGGTCTACTCCAGGATTAGCTATCCAGCCAGTAATCCATGAGCCAATGGGAGGGTAAAATATATCTGTACCTGCCAGTACCAGTCCCGTGACGGCTTGTACTAACAGGAGGCAAAGAAGAAGAGTAACAGCGATACGACCGAGCGGATTGTGCCCAAGGTACTGGCGTGGCTGTCCAGCTTTGAAATCAGCGATATAATCACGCACTTCACTTACATAATTTTGACCACCAGGCAGAATTGCTCGCCAGCGCGCATATTGCCCACCAATAAATGCCCAAACCAGACGCCATAGCAGATTAGTTGCAAAAACATAACCAATCCAGACGTGCACAGTTTTTAGTAAGATTTTACCTTCGGTGGCCACACCGAGTGCCTTTGCGTTGAGTATAACTACACCCACAGCAATTAGCCCAAGCACACACAATAGATTGATCCAGTGAAACCAGCGGATATTAGCATCCCAGACAGAATAAGACTTTAAGTTGTTCATAGTAGGATTCCTTTATTTCGTGCATGGTGCATTAGCGACTATCGGTTTCTGCTTACCACAATGGCATATATTATAAATATTAGAATACTTATTAAGAATTAAGTAATGATTTATCCCTTAAGCCTTAATGATCAGTATACCCCTTGAGTGGCGTTCTGATGGCAGTTATCACATTGTCCAATATCCAATTTGTTGTCTTTATAATCCAACGATTTATGGGTATCTACAAAGTAAGGGGTGTTTGTAATTCGTGTAATTATTGGATCATATTTTAAAGTCTGAGTAATATTATATGAAATCTCATCATTTACATGCCCTGCCGAATTATCTAATAGATAACGCGTCATCGTCCTTTTTTCAACAGGTGATAGCATTAAGTTTTTTCCAAAATGATTATCAATATTTGACATCAGCTTTTCCCATGACACAGCAGGAAGCAGACCCGGCTGATAAGGAAAATGACAGCTCTCACATATATCTTTATATTGCTGGAATTTCACCGAAGATACGCCGGGATTTTTGTTTTCATGCCAATCCTTAAATATCCTCCCTATACCCCCATCAGCAAAGGATATGGATGAAAATATAATTATTGACAGAATCATAAATATTTTAGATGTAACCTGTATGTTTCTCATAGATACGTCCAGTAATTTTTGTAAAGTATATAAACTGAAGCTGAAACGAAACTGAAAATTAATTGCTGAACGCTAATTTAATGGCATTTAAATACGGGGAATAGAGGAATCAAAAACAAAGCCGACAACAACTGAGCTACCGCTATATAATAATAAAAACTGATAATGCTAGTGAAAACTTGATCGATAAGGTATTGGGGATCGGCACTTTACTGACACTGGACGTATGTTCTCTGTATGACTGCTATGTGGGGTGAGCCGTCCAGAAACAATTTTTGAATGTCTTCTTATGTTCTAGTGACTCCATTTTATCGGTTTAAAAGCCAAAAATAGATAGACAATAGATATACAATGATGTATATATAATAGATGTACAGATTATCAACATATCGAGGCATAAAATGTCTACTTTGCAAAACAAAGTTGCACCTATTAATATCCGCGCTCTAGAAGGTCAGCGAGCTTTAATTGATAAAGCCGCATCTAGTCTTAACAAGACACGCTCAGACTTTATGCTGGAAGTAGCCTGTCAGGCAGCAGAAGATATATTACTGGATCAACGCCTTTTTCTGGCGGATGAGGCTGCTTTTAGCGCCTTTCAGGCTCAATTAGAAGCCCCTGTTGCAGATAATGAGAAATTACATTATTTACTAAATCAAAAATCACCCTGGGAAAAATAGCTGATGGCTGAACTATCGGCCCCTGAGCCACTTTTGGCTACTCACGATATTGAACCATTTGACTGTGGTGAGCCAGTACTCAATGATTGGCTACAAAAAAGGGCATTAAAAAATGAAAATTCTGGTGCTTCTCGCACCTTTGTCGTTTGCCAGGATAATCACGTTGTAGGTTATTATGTACTTGCCACCGGCAGCATTATGCATAAAGAGGCACCCAGTAAAGTTCGTCGCAATATGCCAGAACCTGTTCCGGTGATGGTATTGGGACGATTGGCGGTGAGTAAACACATGCAATCTGCCGGTGTTGGCCGAGGCTTACTTAGAGATGCTATTCTACGAACATTGGGGGTTTCTAAACAGGCAGGCATTAAAGCTTTATTGGTTCATGCTCTTTCTGATGCGGCCCATAAATTTTATAGACAATGTGGTTTTATAGAATCACCATTGGATCCAATGGTTTTGATGGTTACTCTTAAAGACGCTGAGCATCATCTTTGAAATAACCTTTTTTTTATAAACCAGTCATATTATTTAACATGGTCTAGTAAATGTCCCATATCACTATACTGTCATCCAGTGAAAAACGACTATTCGACCTGCCACCAAAATTCTCGAAAGACGAACGAAGTCTTTATTTCGCTCTTACCCCTGAATTAAAAAGAACGGTCTCTCGCTTTAATACAGATGATACACGTGCAGGTTTTATGTTGCAGCTCGCATATTTTCGGGCAAATGCCCGTTTTTACCCAATAGAGTCCTTCAGAAAACGTGACATAGAATATGTTAAAAGTATTTTAAAGTGCTCTAAGATTGATATTACAAAGTACAACAGCACAATAATTTCACGGCATAGAAAGAAAATTCTGTCTATGCTGAACTGGCAAGATTACGATAAAGATACAAAGGATTTACTGGTCGGCTATGCACACAGGCAAACCAATAATCAGCAAAAGCCAAAGCAGATATTTATTGGTTTAATTGATCTGTGCTGGAAAAACAAAATACGTGTGCCCTCCTTCTTTGAATTAAGTGAGATTGTTACGGTAAGCTTCAGTCGTACAGAAGATGAATTGCTTGCTAAAACGAAAGAACTTTTAAGTTTATCTGATCGACAATTATTAGAAAATATTCTAACGCCTGGAGAAAAAGTACGCTCACGGTCGCAACCACCTATCACAGTGCTTAAAAAAATAAACCAGTCCTTAAGACCTAATCAAATAAAAGAGAGTCTGCGTGTAACGGAAAAATTCAGGGATCTTTTTATGGCGCATCTGGCAACATTCAAAGCACTGCCTTTAAATGATCAAGCCACTGAATATTACGCCACCTGGTTTTACAAAGCTGATTATCAACAACTAAGCCAGTTTTCTAACCGAAATAAGGCCTACCTGCATTTATTAGCGTTCATCAAGCATCAGTTTTATAAACGCCAGGATACGCTGGTGGATATACTCATAAAATCTGTCACATCCATTAAACACACTGCAAAAACCAAGCTCACTGATAAAGAACAAGCCACCAAGAAAGAGCGTAATGAAGCTCTGCAATTACTTAATAAGACACACAAGTCTGCCTGGTCTTTTGCTAAAAGTGTGATAGCAATTGTCAATGCGACAAATGCAACGCCCAATGAAAAATACTACAAAATCGAGGAGCTGGTTGATGACTTTGAAGCCATTGATAAGAAGGACGAAAAGAAACTGGCTGAGTTTGATCAATACCTGTCAAAAGAATCCAGAAATCAATCTTATTTTGAGCTGTTAACTGAATTATCCAACAAGTTACAACGGCGTGTCTCAGGCATTGTTAAAGTGCTTGATTTTGATGGCTCAAGTAGCTCAAAATCAATACTAGTAGCCATTGATTACTTTAAAACCCATGATGGGAAAATAGGTTATAACGCACCTCGTGATTTTCTCACGAAAGCAGAAGAAGCACTGGTTTTTTGTGATGAAGAAATGAATACACCATTGTATAAATGTCTGTTATTTTTTCATATCGCTGCATCGATTAAATCAGGTGAGTTAAATTTAGTTTACTCTTATCGATTCAGGGCCATACAAGATTATCTTATCGACAAAGCTTACTGGGATAGTAACAAGAGTAAGATTCTAGCTGAAGCAGGCCTGACGAAGTTTGCAGATGGGGAGCATTACCTGGAACAATTAAAAGGCATACTTGACGATAAATACCATACGGTCAATGCCCGATCAATTGATGGTCTCAATCCCTACCTTAAATTTGATCTTTCCGGAAAACCGGTTGTGCGCACGCCAAGCATCGAATTAGAAAACAAAGAATATATTGCTACTACCTTATCGGATAATGGCTACATCCCGATTCTTAATCTATTAAAAGACATCAATAACATTACCGACTTTACAAAAGGTTTTAAGCATTTCAGTAACAAAAATAGCAAGATGAAACCCTCAGAAGAAGTTCTTTTAGCGGGTATCATCGGCAAAGGCTGCAATATTGGTTTGCATAAGCTCGCAAATATTTCAACGGGCATAAGTGAGCATGTATTACACAACACCGTCAACTGGTGTTTTGAACTGAAGAATATACAGGAAGCTAATCGTAGAGTTGTTGATACTATACACAGTCTGGATCTTGCTAACAATTATGTCTATAAACCATCAGTGATTCATTCAAGTAGTGATGGCAGAAAGGTTAATGTATCGGTGGATTCACTACACGCCAATTATTCATTCAAATATTTTGGCCGTGATAAAGGCGTTACCATGTACACCTTTATTGATGAAAGGCAGTCATTATTTTACTCAACAGTATTTAGTTCATCAGATAGAGAGGCGGCTTATGTTATCGATGGACTTATGCAGAATAACGTAAAGAAGAAAAGGATACACAGTACTGATACACATGGTTTTACTGAACAGATATTTGCGGCCACGCATTTTATTAATGTGGATTTTGCACCAAGATTTAAACAATTAGGTTCACAACGGATTTACAGCTTTTCTGCCAAACGCACCTATCAAAAAAAGGGCCACCCTATCCTGCCAAGTCGCACGATTGATCGGAAACTCATCTTAAGAAACTGGGATGATGTTTTACGATTTATGGCGACCATTAAAACGAACCACACTTCCGCCTCACAGCTATTTAAGCGTTTAAGCTCGTATGCTCAAACTAATCCATTGTATAAAGCGCTTAAAGAATTTGGCCGCATAATAAAATCGCAGTTTATTCTCACTTACTATGATGATTTAAAATTGAGACAACAAATTCAAAAACAACTCAACCGTGTAGAGTTAACTAATAAATTTGCCCATGCAGTATTCTTTGATAATGACCAGGCATTTAGAGAAGGCACAAAAGAGGAACAAGAAATTGGTACTGCATGTCAGGTATTATTGCAAAATACGATTATCTTATGGAATTATCTGTATCTTTCAGACCTGATACTGAAAACAAAAGACAAAGATCAGCGTACCAGCATAATAGAAGCCATTGCCCAGGGTTCGGTAATCACCTGGCGACATGTGAATTTACGTGGCGAATATGACTTTACCCATAAGCCAGCTAATGATCCAAAATTTGACCTTAAAAAGATTAAATCATTGAAAATATAGTTAAATAAAGTGATTTTCAGAAGAAATGAGCCGGATTATCTATAATAAGATCATATAGATACATGCCAAAGTGTGGCATTTACAGCTCTATATTGTTGGAGACCCAATACATTTGCCAGTTAACATCTAAGTAAGCAAATGCCAACTTAAGATCACACCAATTCTCTTTTACCTGTAGATATTTAATGACATGAAGGGCTCCATTAACTGTCTAAAGGACAGGTGTTTCATAGTGACCGTGGATCACAGTACACCAGTAAACGTTATCAGAAATTATTAACGACCTATGGTGCGCGATCCAGCATGGGTGATGTCGGTGCGAGCTGGGATAATACCGTGGTTGAACGTTTTTTTGGTAGCCTCAAACACGACTGGATATTTAAAATTGCTCAACCTACGCGTGGACACATGAAAAAAGATGTGGCGGCTTATTTGAGGTATTACAACCTTGAGAGGCTGCATGCTAAGAATGGTGATCAGTCACCAGTTAACTATGAAAAATCTCTAAAAAAGTGTCCGGTTGGACTTGATCAGTACATATTTACACCAATTCCTTTAGCTGAAAATTTATCTATTAAAGCTAAACTTGTTCCTGAGTATTCACTGTCCAGGCCAGGGAGGTCACTTTCTCTTAGGTAGGCTAAAAGCTCTTCCTCACTATCAAATTGTATATCCAATTAAGTCCCTATTAAGTTATGATTTTAATCTGTAAATAGCGATCGAAGGAAAAACCTTATGAACAAGCAATTCTAATAATTTCGTTGATCATTTCTCTATTCTTATAAAAGTTATGATGTGCGAACAGGCAAAGAAACCTGTGGCTGTATAGGCGTTAATATATTTGCATAGGCACGTAAAATTTCATTATATAAATCTGCATGCTTATGCGCTGTTATGGTAATAATAAGTGCGTATCGAATTTTATCTGCTCCAGCCGGTTTTCCTCCAGCTTCACGTGCATTGTAATGAATATCAAAAAATGGTTTATTAAGTGATTTTCCTAACATATTTTCATCACCATGCATTACAGTCTCCCATTTACCCATATCTGAACGACGTTCTTCTTCAGTGGCATACTTTTTTAAATGAAAAAAACTTCTAGATTCCGCATTTTTTTTGTCTTTATTGTTTTTATCCTTCTTTATATTATTGTATTTTGGTCGAAATACTATATCCAAACCTGCACGAGTATATGCTGAAGCATCTTGAGGATCGACCGGACATGCATAACAAAATGTAGCTTTCAGATTTATTTTTCCAGTTAACCCATCATCAGGTAACGGCAATTTTGCACGTAAATATTTACCAGGCTTTAATTCTCCCTGATATACCACACGGGCCACACCAGATGGACAAGTAATAACCGTCATTATATCTTCTGGAATTTTTCCCCAACCAACATGATGAGCATGATGTTCAGAAGGATTTGCACTATGAACAAGCAATGCTTTAACCGCTAATGGAGTAAGATCAGTTCCTAATATAGAGCGTATACCTACTGCGCTTCTCAAAAGATATGGAGAAGCAAAACTAGTACCAAGCTGAGGCTCTAGCGCAGGTTCTTCTTGAGGTCTTAAAACATGAAAATATTTTGAAGCATCTCCACCAAATGCCATCAGATCTGGTTTAATAACTCCTGGGCTACGCCCTGGACCAACAGCACTATATGATGCGCGCTCCCATGTTGATTCATTATCAGTAGCAGAACCTACAGCTATAGCATTAACACAATCTGATGGCACTTGTACTCTGGCATTTCCTGACTCATGATCTCTTTCACCATTATTGCCAACTGCGACTGTCATAAATGTATCACCATCGCTTAGCAGATCATCTATAACAGATGTCCATGCATGCACATCTGAATCTTCAATGGGTAAATCTGGTCCCAAACTAAGGTTTATAAACTCATATTGACGTGAAAGCAGTACCTGCTCGATAAACCCTAAAGTCCTATACAATTCCAAGGGGTCTTCAGCACCTGAATCATTATCTAAAACACGCACATGATCTACATAAGAATATGGCCGCTCAGCGACACCATTAGGTTTAATCGGTCCAAATAGAAAGGCGGATGTTACTGCTAAACCATGCTCAGTAAAACCTGGTTCAGGATCTGCTTCTTGATCAAGCTCTCGATAGGCACTTAGCCACGGACCGATAGGGTGCTTATTTGGTAACCCTCCATCTAAAATCGCAACTTTTGGTTCAGATGATAGAGGTTGCTCAACAGGTAAATCACACCCAACAGAAATACCGCCTGTTCTCATAACAGGACGAAGTCCTCTCAATTTCGGAACTGGACGCACAACCCGAATAAATGTAAAAGCAGATAAAGCCTCAAGAGCTTTGCTATTAGTTTCTATCGGAACAAACCATAAATTCCCAGCACGAAAACCAAGATCTGAATGTACGATTATATTTAGCTCGTTCGCATAACTTGAAAAAGCTACTTGAATAAATTCAGGTGATTCATCAGGTAATAAATGGATACCAACTTCAAAAAAAGTTTCTTCCTCTGAATTATATTGTCTAATACGACTTTCAGGTGAAAAAGTAGAAAAGTTTTCAATATGTGCTAGATCTAGCGCATCATTTGAGCCTTCTTTAATCTCATCAACCCATAAATTTAAAGAGCGGAATACATCTCGCTTACCTGCAATAAATAACTCTGTTGTTGAACATTCAACCGGCGTATCTTTTTTAGTCCATTTTCTTGGAATAACTAAAACATTGCGACTACCAATTGATTCCAAACCATTTGAACGTAATATAGCAGCGGGGAAATATGACTTTGCTATATACCCTGGATTAAGCATTAATCGAGCAACAGCAAAATCATTAGGACATGCGTTATCTGGGAGTAGATCTAAATCTGCAGCTGTACTAATAAATTGAGGCTTTAATGCTTGTTTAGCTTCACTAAAAGTATACACTTCAGCTTTAGGGCTGCCACCGCCTGGTGCAGGTATATCGTGAGTCAATAATTCACCTCGCCCTATAAGAAAATTAGATTGACTCATTCATTACTCCTTATTTATTTAACCATTTTTATTTTTGAATACTTTCGAATGGTATCTCTACTCACACCCGTAATATCAGAAATAGTGTGTTGAGATAACATTGATTGAGCCGAGAGATGTTTAGCTAAATCAATTCTTTCTTTATGCTCTAATTCACAAATACTTGCTTTAACAAATTCTTCAACAAGTTCTTTATCAGTAGACAGACCTAAAGCCAATGCTCTTCTAAAGCGCTTAATTGTGCGCTCAATATTACTAAAAGACTGACCTTTAAATGCAAGGGTGAGTGCATCGATCCAAAGATCAAACATGGCATAATCAGGCCCAAAAAATCGCTTAATTGCGTCTTTAATATTATCACTCTCAGGTAATTCAAATTTAATTTCCATGTCAAAACGACGCCATAAAGCAGGATCAATTAATTCAGGATGATTCGTTGCAGCAAGCAAAAGACCGCTGGCTTTCCACTCATCAACTTCTTGCAATATAACGGTAACTAATCGCTTAAGCTCCCCAATATCCGAATCATCACTGCGTCGTTTAGCTATTGCATCAACTTCATCAAGTAATAGCACACACGGTGTCCGTTTTGCAAAATCAAGAGCCGTTCGCAAATTGCTTCCACTGCGCCCTAGAAGGCTACTCATAACCGCCGTAAGATCTAAAATATAAAGTGGCACATGCAATTGAGCGGCTATCCATCTCGCTGTAAGTGTTTTTCCAACGCCAGGCGGTCCAACAAATACAGCAGATCTTGTTGGCTCAAGTCCAAGCGCAACAAGCTTATCTATCTGCTTTCGCTCTAAAATCAACTGAGAAAGACTATCATTCAATTGATCAGACATGAGAGGTGGAGCAAAATCTGCGTTATCAGTGAACTCTTTAAGTAACGACAGGCGCGTTTCATCATCAACTGGCAAAACTTCCTCTGCAACACTTGGTTTAATTGTTTTTCTAAGTGGGCTCCGAGCTTTTGCAGGTTTATTCCGTAGAAATAAATCCAACTGCTTAGCTAGTGCTGGCTCAGTATCGCGGTACCTGCGAACTAAACGTGCAACAAATAAGCGAACATCCTCATTTTGCCCAGTCAAGGCCAGTCTGACTATCTGGGCTAAATCATCTTCTAATATTCTATTATCGCCCATTTAAATTATAACCTATTGATATTAATGATATTTAAAAACCATACTAATGGACTAAATATAAGTTTAGTATGTTTTTGCTATCTTGGGAAGGTGAAAAGTAATTATTTATGAGAGCCGCTAAAAACGACTTGATAGCGTTTATTTTATAGATAGATGACATACAGACACTTCACCCTTTTGTTTTGCATCAGGGGACAGGCCGCACAACAGTGTTTAGCGGCTTTGTCATTTCTAAGGTCTGTAATATCTATCGGGTCACTCCCGCTATTTTCTGTGCGCTTCGCTTACTGCTTGTATATGGTCTAGACCAGGATAAGACTCTTGATCTGGGACATGTCAGTAAAACCCTATAATAATAGCGTTAAAGTCATAACGCTTTAAGTTGTGCCGCAGTTGCGGCGGTTATATTCGGAGGGGGGGGTATAGCTTCGCATGGAACCCTCTTCCGTCTAGGGTATCCCTAACCTTCCGTATTTTGCTTTGCTCCATGTGTGCAGATCAGGCGATTACCCTCCCTAGACTCCATCAGAACCACATGCAAAAACCGCTCGTTCCTCGCTTTCTTGAGAATTTTTTCGTCCCCCCGGAAATATATTTTTAAATTATTAAGAGAGCATAGATCATGGCTAAGTTGGATATATACGAAACAGTTACAAATCAGATTGTGAGTGAGTTAGAAGAAGGCGCCCTACCCTGGGTAAAAGAATGGACTTGTGGCGGTGGTATGCCAGTGAATGCAATTACTGGCCGTCAATATAGCGGTATTAATACGTTGATTCTATGGATAATGGCAGAACAAAAAAGCTTTAGTTCAAATAAATGGTGTACGTTTAATCAGGCAAAAACTAAAAAAAGTTCTGTTATAAAGGGAGAGAAATCAACCGCTGTTATTTTTTATAAACAGTTAGAAAAAGAATCTACAAATGATAAGGGCGATATTGAAAATATATCCATACCTATGTTGAAACGATTTAATGTTTTTAATGTAGATCAGATTGATGGCATAGAAGACGGTAAAATTAATGAAGATATAGAAGCATTACCAGAGATTGAATTATTCATTCAATCTTTAGATGTAAAAATGGTTATAGGCTCCCCTGCTTTCATACCTAAAATGGATTGGTTACACATGCCTAAAATTGA
>Ga0316204_10005044_pt1 | contig 22556 bp, 21 predicted proteins | sample 6monrhotite_MG_2_FD_205661 | JGI IMG/M metagenome (GOLD analysis project Ga0316204, IMG submission 205661) | Microbial mat bacterial communities from mineral coupon in-situ incubated in ocean water Damariscotta River, Maine, United States -... | ecosystem: Environmental > Aquatic > Marine >... | reverse complement strand
GCTCGTCCCCCTCGCCCCGCAAGGGGCCAGGAGACAGGGAGAGAACTTCAGAGACAGCGACGAAGGAGCGCTGAAGGGCGAGCCGATACGCCTTGCGGCGAGGCATCTGACGTCGCAACACCCTCTAATCTGAGACGCTGGGACGTGGCGTTCCTGGTACGTACTCGCAGTTGGCGCGCGCCATACGGCGCGTTCAAGCCGCCCTGGAAGGGGAAGATGCGGGCTCAGCGAGGGACGACGTCGCGTTCCGCAACGGTACGCATTCGCAGTTCGCGCGCCCTGCGGCGCTCAGGTGAGCAGCACATAGATGAGCAGCGCGAGCACAGCGACGACGCCGAACCAGAAGGGCCACCCCAGCGCGCCAGTGGCTGATCTCGGGGCTCTCCTGGGATCCGTGATCAGCACATAGGCGCCGGCGCCAGAGGGGTGGAAGCGCCAGCCCTCCTCCAGCCCGTTGCCGATCCGCGAGCGGGCGATCTCCCCGAGCACCCCCGGCCCGATCGATCGCCGTCCCCGCCCCGTGATCACCCGCACCGCCCCCGTCTCCAGCGCCCCGGCCTCCTCCAGCAGCGCGTCCACCGCTCTGCGGGCCAGCTTCGCGTTCAGATCATGCAGATCCAGCGAGGGCAGCTCCCCCTCCCACCGCACATGCGTCGACGCACGCCAGGGCCGCCGCGCCGCCCACTCCAGCTCGTCGGCGTCGACCTCCAGCGCGACGAGCGCTCCCCTCAATCGCCCGACATCATCCATGGCACCCATCTACCGCCAAAGTAGCACCGCCAACAAAGAAACGGCGGACCGGCTCACGCCGATCCGCCGCTCAGTCACGCCCTCAAGGGACGCGCTGAATCAGAACTTGGCGAGACAGGCGGTCGCGCCGCTCACGGTCACGCCCTTGCCCTCTTCGATGTCCAGGCTCTCGACGACGCCGTCGTTGATCACCATGGCGAAGCGCTTACCGCGCGTCGCCAGGCCGGCCGCCGAGATGTCCTGGGTCAGGCCCATCGCGCCCGTGAACTCACCGTTGCCGTCGGGCAGCATGGTGATCTTGTCGCTAGCGCCCTGAGCCTCGCCCCAGGCCTTCATCACGAAGGGATCGTTCACCGCCAGACAGACGATGTCGTCCACGCCCTTGGCCTTGATGGCCTCGGCGTTCTCGATGAACTCGGGCAGGTGAGTCATGGAGCAGGTGGGGGTGAAGGCGCCGGGCACGGAGAACAGCACGATCTTCTTGCCAGCGAAGAACTCGCCGGTGTTCACCGCCTCCATGCCGCCCTCGCCGAGACGCTTGATGGTGACGCTGGGAACCTTATCGCCAACATTGATGCTCATGGGGAACCTCCTTGAAGTGTCGGGTAGACCTCCGGCCCTTATCCCGGAGGTGCCCGGTGCACAGTCCCCCAGACTACCGGGCGCAAAAATCGCGCTATCGTGTGCCCGTGCTCCCCACCGAATCCAACGTCCCCGTCTACGCCTGGTACCGCGCCAGCAACTACGCCAGGACCATCGCCGTCTGGGGGCTCGCCGGCTTCGTCCTCACCTTCGGCGGCCTCTTTGACGCCGTCGCCATCTCCACCCACACCCGCGGCATCTGGCCCTGGCAGGCCGTCGCCGGCGTCATCGGCGCCCTCTTCACCGTCGCCGGGCCGGCGCTGGCCATCGGCGGACTCTTCGGGCTGCTGCGAGACGAGACCATGCTGATGCTGCGCGCCGACGGCGTCGTGCTGGTGCTGAACAAGAAGCGGGAGACCATGTCCTGGCGCGAGCTCACCGGCGTCGAGCTGGAGGAGGATGTGCTGACCCTGGTGGGCGAAGCCCGCCGGTGGACCCTCCCCGTGACCTTCGACTCCAAGGACATCGAGATCATCGCCGCCAGGATCCCCGAGATCCAGCGCAAGGCGCTCATGGGGATCCGATGACCGGCTGGGGCCTGCTGGCCGCGCTGGCGCTGGCGGCCTGCCGCGACAAGGATCCCGAGGACACCGGCGTCGACCCGGACGCCCGCGAGGCCTGCGCGCAGGCCGACGACGAGCGGCAGATCTTCTGGGGCGACCTTCACGTGCACACCGCGCTCAGCTTCGACGCCTGGGTCTACGACGTGCGGCTGGAGCCCGACGACGCCTACCGCTTCGCGCGCGGCGAGGCCGTCACCCTGGCCAGCGGCGAGAGCGCGCGGCTCGCCAGGCCCCTGGACTTCGCGGCGGTCACGGACCACTCCGAGTACCTCGGGGAGATCGCCGCCTGCGTCACCCCCGGCAACGACGCCTACGGCGGTGAGTTCTGCGCGGAGTACCGGGAGGCCAACGCCGCCTCGATCCAGAGCATCGGGACCGTTCTGGCCGCGTCCGAGCCCGACCGCATCGAGGACATCTGCGACGAGGTCGACTGCCTCGCCCTGGCCGGCGGGGCCTGGGCGCTCGTCACCGAGGCGGCCGAGGACCACTACGACCGCAGCAGCGCGTGCGAGTTCACCAGCTTCGTCGGCTACGAGTGGACCGGCGCGACCGGCGTGAGCAACTTCCACCGCAACGTCATCTTCGAGGGCGCCCGCTTCCCCGAGCTGCCCATCTCCTACTTCGAGGCCCCGGATCCCCCCGCGCTCTGGGAGGCCCTCACCGAGCAGTGTCTGGAGGCCGACGGGGCCCGGGCGGGCTGCGACGTGCTCGCAATCCCGCACAACAGCAACATGTCCAACGGCCGGCAGTTCTACCCGGACTACCCCTCCAGCGAGGAGGAGGCCGACGCGGCGGCGACCCGGGCCGCCATGGAGCCGCTGCTGGAGATCTTCCAGCACAAGGGCGACAGCGAGTGCATGAACGGCCTCTCGGGGGTGCTCGGCGACCCCGACGAGCTCTGTGACTTCGAGAAGCTTCGCGGCACCGACGAGATCGACGACTGCGGCGACGAGCCCGGCTACGGCGCGATGGCCAACCTGGGCTGCATGCACCAGCTCGACTTCGCCCGGGGCATCCTGCTGGAGGGGCTGCGCGAGGAGGATCGGCTGGGGGTGAACCCCTACAGGGTGGGGCTGGTGGCCTCCACCGACACCCACAGCGGGACGCCGGGGCTCGTGGAGGAGGCCGACTGGCCCGGACACCTCGGCAACCAGGAGGGCAGCCCCGAGGCGCGGCTGACCTACCCGACCCTGAACCCGGGCGGGGTGATCAACAACCCCGGCGGGCTCGCGGCGGTCTGGGCCGAGGAGAACAGCCGGGCGTCGCTGTTCGGGGCCATGCGTCGTCGGGAGGTCTACGGCACCAGCGGCCCGCGCATCGGCGTGCGCTTCTTCGGGGGCTCGGGGCTGCCCTCGGATCTCTGTGAGCGGAGCGACGCGGTGAGCGCCGCCTACGCCAGCGGAGCGCCCATGGGCGGCGTGCTCGACGGCGACGCGGCCCCCAGCTTCTGGGTCAACGCCTGGCGGGATCCGGAGGGGTCTCCGCTGGAGCGGGTGCAGATCGTCAAGGGCTGGATCGACGGGGACGGCCAGCGCAACGAGGCGGTGTTCGACGTCGCCGGCGAGGCCGGCGCGGCGTCGGTGGATCCCGAGACCTGCGAGGTCACCGACGGCGGCAGCGACACGCTCTGCGCGGTGTGGACCGACCCGAACCACGATCCCGCCGAGCGCGCCTTCTACTACGCCCGCGTGCTGGAGACGCCCGTGTGCCGCTGGTCGACCCGGGACTGCAACGCCCTGCCCGCCGACGAGCGGCCGGAGAGCTGCGAGGATCCGGAGATCAGGGACACCTTGCAGGAGCGGGCCTGGACGAGTCCGATCTATTCCCCGTAGATCCTCAGCAACTCCATCCCATCACGAAACGGTGTTGTTTCAATACGAAACACAACAAGCAGGCTAACTACCTGAAATTCCGTGTATTACCATCTGGCATGTGACTTGCTCTCTATGAGGGACATCGAGTCACCCTCCGGCCCCTGGAGACGCCATGATGTACGGAATGCCCGACCCCACCATCCTCATCAACATCCTCGCCGCCGTCATCGGCACCTGCGCAATGATCGGCACTGTCTCCGCCGGCTGCTGGATGGGCCTCGCGCTCAAGGGCTGACCCTTCACGCCCTGAGCAGCTTCTCCAGCGCCACCAGATGCGGCGGCGCGTCGAAGCCCTCGGGGTCCAGCGTGCGGTGCACGATGGACCCGATCAGCAGCGAGAGCAGCACCCCATCCATCTCAGGGGTCGGCAGCTCCAGCTGCTCGGACAGCGCCTCCCGGTAGACCGCGGCGGCCTGGCGCAGCACCGCCCGATCCTCCGGGTGCTGTCGGTGATGATCCAGCGCCACCAGCAGCGTCGCCCGCAGGCGCTCCTCGTTGGTCGCCACGAACGCCAGCAGCGCCGACACTCGCTCCTCGGCGGTCCGCCCCGCCTTCAGCTGCGCGCTGGCCTCCTCCACGTCCCGACGGCTCACCCGATGGAACAGGGAGCGCGCCAGCGTCGCCTTGTCCGGGAAGTAGTGGTAGAGCGTGCCGGTGGACATGCCGACCTCACGGGCGATGGCCCGCATGGTCACCGCGCTGTAGCCCACCCGCGCGAACAGCGTGAAGCAGCGCTCCAGGATGGTGTCCCGGCGGGCGTCGTGGTCGACGATACGCGGCACGCTCAGGCCGCCTGTCGCGTCCGCAGCGCCCGCTCGACCCGCGGGTCCATCACCCGGAAGAACAGCGGCGGGACGACGGAGAGCAGCATCATGCCCGGGTAGCCCGCGGGCAGCTGAGGGGCCTCGTCGAAGTGGCGAAGCAGCGGGTAGCGGCGCCCCGGGTGGGCGTGGTGATCCGAGTGGCGGGTCACCTCGAAGAGCAGCACCCTGCCGAGGGGGTGGTTGGAGTTCCAGGAGTGGACCGGCCGCACCCGCTCGTAGCGCCCGTCGTCCTTCGCCGCTCGGGTCAGGCCGTAGTGCTCGACGTAGTTGACGGTCTCCAGCATCAGGAACCCGAGCACCGCCGCCGCCATGAACAGGCCCACGGCCTCCAGCCCGAAGGCCGCGGCGAGCGCAATCACCACGCCCCACTGCAGCAGCTGATGACGCAGGGTGAGGTTGCCCCAGGCGAGCCAGCCGCGGCCCTTGCGGGCGAGGCGCTCGCGCTCCAGACGCCAGGCCGAGCGGTAGCTGTCCCGCACCGAGCGCAGCCAGAAGGCGTAGAGCGTCTCCCCCTTGCGGGCCGTCGCCGGATCCTCCGCCGTGGCGACCTTGGCGTGGTGCCCCCGGTTGTGCTCCACGAAGAAGTGGACGTAGAGGGAGCTCGTCAGCGCCGCGACGGCGAGGCGCTGGTCGGCGCGGCCGGGGCGGTGTCCCAGCTCGTGGCCCACGTTGATGCCGAAGGCTCCGCAGCAGAGGCCCAGGCTGACGACCGAGCCGGCGAGGTGCAGCCCCGACATCTCCACGGTGTTCACCGCGTAGAGGAAGCTCAGCACCAGCAGCCACTGGAGGGCCACGAGGGCGTAGAGCAGCCAGTCGTAGAAGCGAGCGTCGCGGGCGGCGGCCTGCCCCGCGTCGTCGAGGTTCGCCTCGGTGCCCGCCGTGAGCAGCTCGGCCAGCGGGACGAGGCCGAAGGCGACCAGCGGGCTCATCCAGGCCCAGATGCCGCCCCACTGGAAGCCCAGCCAGGCGCAGATGGGGAAGAAGAAGGAGGCGACATAGCGGAGGCGCGACATGTTGATCACCTGACTCTCTCCTGCAGATTCTTTTTAGAACGCTTGTTAGAAAAACCGATCAGCGCGCGACTGTCAAGGTTTGAGCGGGTTCTGGGCTACAATCGCCAGGAAGTTGGAGGGATTCGATGCTCCTCGCCATGAGCCTCTCGGCCGCCGCCATGGCCGCCGCCCCCGTCGTCTCAGGCGACGGTCAACTGCGCACCCAGCGCGTCCCGCTGGAGGCGGTGGGCTTCGCGCACGCGGTCGAGGAGCGCCCCGCCATGGGCCCGGAGCTGTACGCGGCCGGCCCGGCCGGGGTCGCGGCGCTGTACGATCCGGTGCGCCGCGAGGTGGTGCTGGTGGCTGACGGCGCCGCCCCCGAGCGGCTGTCCGTCGGGCGCCTGGACGACGTCGCCTTCGCCGGCGACGCCCTGCTGCTGCTGGACGAGTCCGGGCGGCTGCTCACCCTCATGTCCGCGAGCGGCGAGGTGCTCGATGTGCTGCCGCTGCCCGGGCTGGTGCCGCCGGGCTGCCGCCTGGCGGTCGACGGCGCCGAGGTGCGGGCCCGGGACGTGTTCGGCAACCTGCACCGGCTGGCCGAGGTCACCGGGCAGGGCCTCTCCGAAGGCGCGGGCCCCGCGCTCGTGGAGAACCCCTCCCCGATTCAGTGGGACGCCGAGGCGCGGGTCATGCGCTTCGACGGCGGCGAGCTCGCGCTGACCGACGCGCTCAAGGCCGGCGGGCAGTGGCTCGACGGCGCGCGCGGCTGGCTCGTGGTCGACGCGGTGGTGGGCGACATGCCGCTCGTCGTCGAGCGGCGAGCGCTCAGGGCTGATGGATCGATGTCCGTGACGGTGCCCCTGGCGCAGGGCGCCTGGGCCCCCGGTCGAGACGCCGCGGTGAGCCCGGACGGGACGCTGCTGCTCCTGCTGCCCGGCGACGACGCCTTCTCGATCGGGAGGATCTCACCATGATCATCACCCTGCTCCTGAGCGCCGCCTTCGCCACCGAGCGCGAGACCGCCCTGGATCACGCCGCCTGGTTCACCACCCACCAGTGGACCATGAGCAGCGACAACATCACGGCCACCTGCTCCAGCAGCTACGAGAGCCAGTACTCACCCGGCACCTACACCGCCCTGCCCTACGACTGGGGCGGCTACATGTACCCCGATGAGTTCGACGATCAGATCGACGAGGGCTACGGCGCCGGCAGCCACTCCTGGCACGGGGTGCTCTCCTGCACCGCCGGGGTGGACTGCTCGGGCTTCCTCTCCCGCACCTGGGAGGCGCCCCACAACTCCACCAGCACCTTCTACAACATCACCAGCGAGATCTCGGTCAGCAGCATCCAGCGGGCCGACGCCTTCAACAAGGCCAGCAGCCACTGCGTGCTCTTCGCCCACGAGACCGACGCCGGGGTGCCCATCTTCTACGAGGCCGCGGGCACGCCCGACAAGGTGCGGCTGAACGGCGACTCGGGCTGGAGCTACCTGAACGGCTACGAGGCCATCCGCTACGAGGACATCGAGGACGGCCCCGAGACCGGCACCGCCTCCGAGCCCATCGCGATCACAGGCTTCCCCTACACGGACCTGCGCTGGACCGCGGGGGCGGCCTCCGACGACATCGACAGCTACTCCTGCGCCCCGAGCACCGACGAGTCCGGCCCGGAGATGCTCTACACCTTCCAGGCAGCCACCGCCGGCACCCTGGAGGTCGTCGTCAGCGACGAGAGCGGCGTCGACATCGACGTCCACGTCATGACCGCGCCGAGCGGCGACGCCTGCCTCGCCCGGGACGACACCTCGGTCTCGCTGACCGTCGGCCCCGGCGACGTCTGGCTGTCGCTGGACACCTACGTCGGCGGCCGGGAGTACCCGGGGCCCTACCTGCTGACCGCGACCTTCACCGGAGAGCTGGGTGAGCCGCGGTCGGATCCCGACACCGGCGAGCCCGCCCAGGACAGCGATCCGCAGGGTGAAGACACCGACACAGCCGCGGTCGACACCGACGCAACCGGCGACGGCCCCAGCGGCGGCCCCGGCGGCGGCCCCGGCGGCCAGGACACTCCGAGCGGCGCCGTCTCCATGTGGGCGCGCACGCCGCTGGAGGACACCCGGGGCTGCAGCGCCGCCGCCAGGGCCCCCTCGGGCCCGGGGCTGCCGGACAGCGGCTGGCTGGCGCTGCTGGCCGTGGGGGCTATCTTCAGCCGTCGAAAGTGAGGAGCCTCTAGAAATGACTGACACCAATGACCTCCGCCAGCGCCTCCTCGTCGGGATGGACGCCCTCCAGGCCGGCGACTTCGCCGCGGTGATCGAGACGCTCGAGCCCGTCGCCGAGTCCGCCATGACCGACGGCGACGCCGAAGCCGAGGTCGCCGCCCGGGGCGCGCTGTCCCAGGCCCTGATGCTGGCCGGGCGCTACCCGGACGCCCTCATTCAGGCCCGCCGCGGGCTGGCCGTCGCCGAGATCAACACGATCAGCGGCGCGCTCCCTCAGCTCCGCCAGCTCGCGGAGATGGCCGGCGAGGAGCCCGAGGAGTCCCAGCTCGTCGCCGCGCTGAACGCCCGCATCCAGGCAGCCATTCCCGGCCTCCAGAGCGGCGACGAGGCGGCCATCGAGGTGCTGCGAACGATCTGCGCCGAGTCCGCGGTCGCGAAGCTGCCCGGCCCGGAGGCGACCGCCCGGGGCCTGCTCGGTCAGGCGCTGCTGCACGTCAATCGCCGCCAGGACGCCGAGCCGGAGCTGTACCGCGCGCTCGCGCTGGCCGAGGAGCTCGGCAACGACGACGCGGCCGCCCACTTCCGTGAGCTGCTGGCCCCCGAGCCGGACATGCCCGAGGCCGTGCTGGAGGGCGAGAAGCGCCTGCAGGCCGCCGTGGACCTCGCCCAGAGCGGGCACCCCCAGCAGGCGCTGGATGAGGTCCGCGCCGTGCTCGACACCGCGCGCTCCTCCGGAGTGCCCGGCCTGGAGGCCAGCGCCCGCGGGCTGATGGCGCAGATCCTCCTCAACGTGGGCATGGGCGAGGAGGCGCTCAAGCACGCCACGCTCGCGCTGGAGCTCGCCGAGGCCGGCGGCGCCGGCGACGCGGCGGACCACTTCAGGGAGCTGGTGGCGGCGGCGAGCGTCGCCAGCGATCCCAACCACTCCGCGCCCGCCCTCAACCGCCAGATTCATGAGCTGGTGCTGCAGCTCCAGGGCGGCGAGCTCGAAGCCGCGGTCGCCGGGCTGGAGGCGGTGGTCGAGGCCGCCGTCGCGGACGACGCCGCGGGCCCCGAGGCCAGCGCCCGGGGTGTTCTGGCGCAGGTCATGATGCGGCTCGGCCGCGTGGACGCGGCGCTGGTTCACGCCCGACGCGCGCTGGCGCTCGCCGACGAGGGCGGCGCCAAGGACGCCGCCATGCAGCTCCGCGCGCTGGTGTCCCAGCTGGAGAACGCCCCCATCGGCGAGGCATGATCAGTACTGGGCTGATCAGTACAGTGCTGATCAGTACTGGGCTGATCAGTACTGGGCTGGTCAGCACAGCCCAGGCCCACACACCGCACGACGCCACCCTCCACGCCGCGGCCCACCCGGATGATCCCGATCGACTGGTGACCAGCATCGGGCGCGCCGGGTTCTGGTTCCTGCTGGTCAGCGATGACGGCGGACTGACCTGGGATACCCGCGCTGTGCCCAGCGCGGGCGCCGGGGTGACGGACGCCGCCTGGTGGGGCGACGAGCTGCTGCTGACCACGGCGGGCGGCGGCCTGCTCATCGGGGACGGCCGCAGCTGGAGCCGGGTCGACGAGGTCACCGATGACGCGCTCACGGAGGTGAGCGTGGAGGGCGGCGTGGCCCTGGTCGCCGGTGATCGGATCTGGCGGGAGGACGGCGAGGGCTGGCGGCTGGTGGCGGTCGCGCCCGAGCCGACCGCGGCGCTCGCCCGGCGCGGCGACGTCGCCTGCGTGGGGACCGAGGCGGGCTGGCTCGGCTGCTCCGAGGACGGCGGCCTCACCTGGAGCGAGCGCGCGGCCCTGGAGAGCGGGCTCTTCGATCTGTCGGTCGACAGCGACGGTGACGCGCTGGCGGCGACGGAGTCCGGCCTCTACCGGGTGGACCGCGCCGGCGGCGTGAGCGCGCTGGACGTGCCCCCGCCGGCCCGCGCCGTGGCGGCCTTCGACGACGGGCTGGTGCTCGCGGGGAGCGATGAGGTGGTCTGGCGCTCCACCGACAGCGGCGCCAGCTTCGCGGCGGTGAGCGAGGGCCTGGAGCCGCCGGATCCCTACAACAACCTGCGCTACGGTCACTACCGGGGCTTCTCCCCCGCCGGGGGCGACATCCTGCTCTCCGCCTGGGAGGGCCTGCACCGCTCCAGCGACGGCGGGCGCACCTGGACGCACCTCCAGACCATGGGCCCCCAGTGGCACCTGGACGTGCACGTGCTCGCCGGCCCGCAATTGATGATGGCCTCCTACGGCGGCGGCTCGCTCAGCCGCCTCTCAGCCGACGGCGGCTTCGAGATCACCGGCGCGACCTCCCGCGCCACCCACCTCCGCATCAGCGACGTGTCGCCGGGCTACCTCGAAGACGGCATCGCCTGGATCGGCGAGCGGGGGAACCTCTGGGGCACCACCGACGCGGGCGATGACTGGGTCGACGTCACCGACGCCGGGCCCTTCGTGGCCAGCGTGGAGGCGGTGGCCGTGCAGCGGGACGGCTTCGGCGCGGCCGTCGTGCTCGCCGGCGGCGAAGCGGACGATCGGCTCGCGCTGGCGTGGTCGGATGACGGCGGGCGGAGCTTCGTGCGCGCTCCAGTCGACGACAAGCTCGGGGACGAGCTCCGCTCGGTCTTCGCGGTGGCCTTCTCGCCGGACTTCGCCGCCGACGGGCGCATGTACGCGGCGGTCGCGGCTGGCGACGGCGCGGCGATCCTCCGCAGCGTGGGCGGCGGCACCTTCGAGGTGATGGACACGGTGGACACCCGGCCGCTGCGGCTCGTGTTCTCCGACCCGGACACGCTGTGGGCCCCGAGCCCCGAGGGCCTGCTCGGCTGGTCGGGCGACGACCGCCTCCCCGCGCTGCTGGCGGGCGAGTGGGTCTCCGACGCCCTCTTCGTCGACGGGCGGATCTTCGCGGCGCTGCCGGACGCGGTGGTGCGAAGCGACGACGGCGGGGAGACCTGGGCGACGCTCGACTGGGATCCCGGGGCCTCGGTGCTGGACCTCGCCGCCTCGGACGAGGCGCCGGGGGTGCTGGCCGCCGCGTCGCCGACCGGGGCGTGGCTCTCGGGAGACCTCGGCGAGACCTGGGCGCGGGCCAGCGCCCGGCAGCGGCTGGACGTCGCCGCGCACGCCTGGTCGCTCGACCCCGGCTGGTCTCAAGACGGCTCCTACTGGGCCTCGATGCTGCAGCAGGCGACGGCCCGGGAGCGCGGCGGGCGGGCGACCTTCCGCTTCGAGGGCGTCGAGGCGGGGCTCTACGCGCTCTCAAACGGGGATCAGGGGCGCCTCTCGGTCTCCGTGGATGGCGGCGAGCCGACGACCGTGCGCCTCCGCAGCTCGAGCGCGCTGGGCTCGACCCTTGTGTGGTGCGAGGGGATGGAGCCGGGCTGGCACGAGATCGTCGTCGAGGCGGAGCGGCTGCCGGTTCAGCTCGACGCCATGGAGATCATGGCGGAGACCGGGAGCGGCGTTCGGAGTGTGTGTGAGGGCTGGGAGCCGCCGTCCTGTGGCTGCGCCGCGCGCGCTGGTCGGGGCGGCGGGCGCTCCGATGGGCGCGGTGTCCTGGCGGCGGGGCTGGTGATGCTCGCCGCGGTGAGCCGTCGGCGGCCGTGAGGCGCCTGTCCTGAGGAGTCAGCTCGCCAGCGCGACCTCTTCAAACAGCGACTCCAGCGCCTCCGAGGCGTGCAGGTTCCCCGGCGCCAGCTCCAACAGATCCTCCAGCGCGGCCCGCGCCCCCTCGACCTCGCCGCGCTCAGCCAGCGCCTCGGCCGCCCGCAGCAGCGGCCCGCAGTCTCCAGGCGACATGCCCAGCAGCTCGACGAACCGGACCACGGGATCGTCCAGGTAGTCCAGCGCCAGGATCATCGGCGCCAGCGCCCACGGCCCGAGCGGCTCATGCTCCACGGCGCGCCGCATCCACGCCTGCGACGCCTCCCGCAGATCCTGATGCTCCAGCGCGATGGCGATGCAGCCCGCTATCTGCGGCTTCAGCGGCGATCGGGTCGCGCACGCCTCCAGCACCGCCGAAGAGGCCGACATCCGCCCCACCGCCAGCAGCGCGCAGCCGAGGTGATAGGTCGCGGAGAGGTTGTCCTGGCGAAGCTCCAGCGCCATCTCGAAGGCCGCGATCGCGTCCTCCATAAAACCCTCGGCGGCAAGCTGGCGACCGTACAGCAGAGCCTCAGTATCTTGAGCCGGATGCAGTTGAGACATAAGCCTGCGATCGGATCCCCGGACCGTTTGCTGGAGCACCCCCCACCCCGAATGCAGCACGCCTCTCCCCTCGATGTCCTCCGGAACAACCGCAACTTCCGCAGGCTCTTCCTGGCGAGGCTGGTGAGCCTCTTCGGAGATTGGTTCAACACCCTGGCCGTGCTGGCGCTGCTGCGCGAGATGGACGGCCTGAGCGCCAGCGCCTTCGGCTGGGTGCTCATCCTGAAGACCCTGCCCGCGATCGTCGCCGCGCCGGCGGCCGGCGTGCTCGCCGACCGGGTGTCGCGGCGGTCCATCCTCATCGGCGCCGACGCGCTGCGCTCGCTCGTCGTTGCGGCCATGCTGGGGCTGATGCTCTACCCCTCGGTGGGGCTCCTCTACCTCCTGGTGGTGATCCAGTCGGCGGTGGGTGTGTTCTTCGAGCCCGCGCGCAACGCCCTGCTGCCCGACATCGTCAGCCCCGAGGAGCTGACCTCCGCCAACGTCCTCGGCGCGGCGGCGTGGTCCACCATGCTGGCGCTGGGGAGCGCCGCCGGCGGGCTGCTCACCGCGACCGCGGGCTGGGAGGCCGCCCTCGTGGTCGACGCTGGCACCTACCTGCTCTCCATGGTGCTCGTGATGGGCATCCAGGAGCCCCACTGGGAGCGCACCACGAGCCGGGGCGGCGGCCTCATGCGCTGGCTCGGCCTCACCGACATCGCCCACGGTGTGTCCTACCTGCTCAAGCGCCCGCGGGTGCTGTCGTTGACCCTCGTGAAGAGCGGCTGGACGCTGGCCGGCGGCATCACCCTGGTGCTGACCACGCTGGGTGAGCGGGTCTATCCCCTCGCCGGCGAGGCCATCCTGGGCGTGACGGTGCTCTACGTCGCCCGGGGCCTCGGCACGGGCACCGGCCCCTTCCTCGCCCGATGGATCTCCGGCAGCAAGCCCGAGGCCATGGAGAAGCTCATCGGCGCGGCCTACCTCTGCGGGGGCGTCTTCTACCTCGGGGTGTCCAACACGACCTCGCTGTGGACGGCCGCCGTCATGGTCGCCCTGGCCCACCTGGGGGGCGCCACGGCCTGGGTCTTCTCCAGCGTGCGCCTCCAGCAGCTCGTGCCCACGGCCGTCCGCGGGCGGGTCTTCGCAGCCGAGGCGGCGGGCTTCACCGGGATGATGGCGCTGTCGACCTGGACCTACGGCCAGCTCATCGACGAGGACGTCGCGTCGCTGTCGACGCTGACGGCCTGCCTGGGGATCAGCCTGCTCTTCCCCGCGGCGGCGTGGTGGCTGCGGGGGCTGCGCCTCGGCTGGGCGGGCGAGGCCGCCGACGCCGAGAGCGCGCTGTAGGCGCCCCGCCCTACTCGGGCTTGGCGGCCTTCGGGCGGTTGGGGCGCTTCTGGATCTCGGAGGGGTCGAGGATCTTGAGCAGCTCGACCTCAAAGATGAGCATGCCCTGCGGGCGGCCGGGCTTGCCCTTGTAGGCCATCTCCTCGGGGATCCAGAACACGCGCTTCTCGCCGGTGACCATGAGCTGCACGCCCTCGGTCCAGCCCGCGATGACGCCGTTCAGCGGGAAGGTCGCGGGCGCGCCGCGCTTGACGGAGCTGTCGAACATCTCGCCGTCGGTGGTCCAGCCGGTGTAGTGCACCTGCACGACGTCATCCGCCGACGGGTGCGTGTCGCCGTTGCCCTTCTCCAGCACGACGCTGGCGAGGCCGCTCGCGGTGGTGGTGGCCTTCGGATCGGCCTCGGTCAGGTGCTCGGGCGGGGCCGGCGGCTTGGGGGCGGCCTTGATGCTCAGCAGCTCGACGTCGAAGACCAGCATCCCGGCGGGGGGCCCGGGGCGGCCCTTGTAGGCCAGATCCTGCGGGATCCAGAAGCGGCGCTTCTCACCGGAGACCATGAGCTGCAGGCCCTCGGTCCAGCCCGCGATCACCCGGTTCAGCGGGAACTTGGCGGGCTCGCCGCGCTCCACGGAGCTGTCGAACATCTCGCCGTCAGTGGTCCAGCCGGTGTAGTGCACCTCGACGGTGTCCTCAGCGGCGGGCTTCTCACTGCCCGTGCCCACCGTCAGCACCTTGCTGGCGAGGCCGGAGGCGGTGAACTCGGCGTCCTTGGGGGGCTCCGCGACGTCCGCGGGCGCGGCCAGCGGATCGGAGGACTCCACGGGGGCCTCGATGGCCTCCTCGGTGGTCTCGGTGGTGTCACAGGCGCTCAGGCCGAAGAGGAGAAACAAGCAGCTGATCGCACGCATTCCGGCTCCAACAGGGGGTCAACGGCCCTTAGTCCGCCGAGATTCGGATGTCACTGAATGTCGAAGTGATTGTGAGCGCTAATGCCCCCCCATCGCCGGCCGATCACCGGTTCGATCTGGAGGTAGAATCGGCAAGAACTACGAGATCAAGGTTCTCTCCGCGAGGCGCGTGGGCCCGGTGGAGCGAATGCGTCGCAGGCTCGCTGACGTGCTGCATCGGGAGCCTGCCGCCGACACCTCCCCGGGCCTGTCCGGCCTGCGACCCGCCGAGCCGGACGAGGTGGTCCGGATAGCGCTGCCGAAGCGCAGCCTGTATGTGCCGCAGGCGACGCCCCCCGCCCCAACGCTCGACGGGGGCCCGCCCGAGTCCTTCGACGATGCGCCGCTGGTGGTGCCTCCGCGCGACGACTTCACAGACTTCGCGGAAGCCGACACCGAAGAGATCGCGGTGGCCGCGCCCGAGGTGGCAGCGCTCGACGAGCCCCAGCAGCTCGACCTGAGCTACGACCTCGACTTCTCCGATGACGCCGAGGAGGCTCGGCCAGCGCCGCTGGTCTCGGGGCCGTCGCCGGTCCCGGAGCTTCGTCCCCTCGCTGGCGGTGACGACCACACCGAGACCATGGACATCCCCGCGCCGGACCGCGACCGCGACGCGGCCCCGGCCGCCGAGGAGGACGAGCTGCTGGGCCTGCCGCCGGACAACACCGTGCTCGCGGATCTCGAGCGCCTGGAGCAGATGCTCGACGAGTACCTCTCCAGCAACGAGAGTACAGCGGGCACAGCGGGCACAGCGGGCACAGCGGGCGCGCGCTGCGGTATGGACGAGCAGTGGTGGGCCTGGTTCGAGTCCATGGACAAGGAGACCGCGAACACGCGCTTCGGGCTCTCCGGGGTCTGGTGGCACTGGTTCGAGTCGATGGACAGCGCCGCCTGAGCCGCCAGCGTGTACCGCGCCCGCGCCGCGCAACCGACGAGCGCGGTGAGCATCGAACGCCACCAGGGGGATAAGGTCTCTCTCTGGAGGCGGCTGTGTCGGATTCCGACGAACTGAGAGCACTGCTGGAGGCCGAGGAGGGGGAGTCCCCGTCGCTCGGAGGACGCGTCATGCGCTACGTCCGCGACTGGGGCATGGCGCTCGGCCTCGCGGCCGCGCTCTACGCCGGGGTCGGGTGGCTGCGGGCGCCGGAGCTGCCCGACCAGGCGCCGGGGTTCACGCTGGAGAGCCTCGACGGCTCACAGGTGGATCTGGCGGACTTCCGCGGTCAGACGGTGGTGCTGAACTTCTGGGCGACGTGGTGCGGCCCCTGCCGGACGGAGATCCCCTCCTTCTCGAAGTTCGCGCAGTCCAACCCGGAGATCCCGGTGCTGGGGATCGCCACGGACGGCACCCCGGCGTCTCTGGAGCGCGCGGCGAAGTCGTTCGGCATCGAGTACCCGGTGCTCATCGCCGACGAGGCCACGCTGACCGCCTACCAGATCAACACCATCCCGACCACGGTGGTGGTGGGCCCCGACGGGAGCGTCGAGGACATCCACGTGGGCATGATGTTCCGCCCGCAGCTCTGGTGGGCGACCCGCTGACGTCCGGCCGCCAGCCGCGCGGGGGTCACCCCAGGCGGCGCAGCCCCTCCGCGTCCAGCACATACTCCCCGGGCTCTTCGAGCTCAACGACGAGCGGCGCCTCGGCGACCACCCGGTAGCCCCGGATCTTCAGGAAGTCCGGGACCGCTGGATCCGCGAGCTCCTCCTCGGTGAGCGCCACCGGGTGGAAGCCCGCCTCATCGAGGGTGATCCCCTCCACGCGCAGCGACGCGCCGTCCACCGCGCGCACCCACAGCCCGGCGCTCCCCCGGAGGTGGACATCTCGAAGCGTGATCCCCGCGCCGTCGAGCACCAGCGTCGACGCCGCGTCGAGGGAGCCCCCGGAGACCCGCGCCGCGACGTCCCCGAGCGTCAGCGCGAACCGCGGCGACAGCACAACCCGCGCGCCATCCGCCACCGGTACGCCGCGCCAGGTCGCCTGCCCGTCGGCCGCCACCTGGACGCCCGCCCGGCTCAGCTTCCGCCGGTTGGCCTGATACAGCTCGGCCTCCGCCGAGGCGGCGCACTCCGGCGGCCGGCCCGCCGCCGCCTTGGCCCGCGCGTCCGACACCGCGTTCTTGTCGGCGGAGAATGACCACGCCCGATCCATCACGGTCACGCCGACCCGCTGCTCGGCGCCGAACAGCCTCGGCAGATCCTGCATCATGGTCTCCAGGCGGGTGGGCTTCTTGAAGGTCGTTCGCGTCGCGTCCGCGTACTTGGGGTTCACGAACTCGGCGATGATGCCCTCGCTGGCGGCGAGGGTCGGCAGGTAGGCCGACATAGCCACCACCAGCGTGTTGGTGTTGCCCGGGAAGGGCGAGCGCCCGGCCTCATCCCCCGCGTCCCCCGCCGGATCCACGGTCGCCCGCAGCAGGGCGTCCAGCTGGTTGTACTCGACGTTGATGGTGAGCGCGCCGTCGGCCCCGACCAGCCGGCTGATGGCCCCCACCGCCTCGCCGCCCATGCGGGGGACGGCCACGGTGTTGAAGGCCAGCGACGAGTCCACCGAGACCCCCAGCGCGGCGAGCGCGCCGTTGATGACCTGGGCGTTGGTGTCCTGGATGAACAGCAGGTGCGTGCACCCCGCCTCCCCGAGCCGCGCGGCGGCGCCGGAGGTGTGCATCAGCAGGTGCACGTCGCCGTGACCGTGGGGCTTGAGCTGCACGGCGTAGGGCCCGTCCAGGGCGACGCGCGCGGCGTCATCGGCGAGCGCCGGCACCAGCTCCTGCCGCAGCACGGTGACCTGCGCGCGGTCGAGGCCCGCGCCGTCCGGCCGCTCATCGGCCTGCCGCCAGAGGCTCTCCAGGCTCGCCAGCGTGGCCTCGTGGGTCTGACCGCTCGTCATGATCACCAGCGGCAGCCGACGCCCCACCCGACGCCCCAGCGCCACGAGCCAGTCCGCGTAGGTCTCCAGGTAGCTGCGGCCCTCGGTGACCTCGACCGGGATGTCGACCTTGATGCCCGGGTAGCCCAGGCGCTCGCCGAGCCCGCCGGCCACCAGCACCACCCCGAGCCCCGCCGCGGCCTCCAGCCCCCGCTGCTCCATCGCCTCATACCGCGCGTCCAGCTCAGACAGGTCGACAGCCTCCGGGCGCTCCGGGGTGAGCCCCTCGAAGGGGTTGGCGCCCTCGCGGCTCGCGGCCAGCAGCGTGCGGGCCCGGGTCACGTAGGCCGCCAGCCCGCCGGGGTAGGAGGCGTCCACGCGGGCGAGCTGCGCCAGCATGGCCCGCTTGGCCTCGAGATCCCCGCCCGGCGGCGACCAGCCCTCGAACAGGTGGCCCTGCTCAATCGACAGCAGGCCCTCCATCAGCGCGGCTTCCGCCGCGGTGAGGCTCCCGTGAGTGATGTGGTCCTGCGCGATTGATGACATTCGACCTCCCGGTCGCTCGTCACTATCGCAGCCCATGAACAAGTCGAGCCCGACCCCATCGCTGGCACGATGGAGCCGGGCTCAACAGAAAAACCACAACCACCCGGGTCCAGGCCCTCACCTCGACCCCGGAGTCTGCTCTCCTCTTCGGCACACCCCCGAGAGGGGTTGAGGCCGATCCGGGAAAATTTTCGCGGCGCTCAGAAGCCGCCGGTGAGCTTCTCGATCAGCTTGCCGGCGATGCCGGTGGGCACCATGCGCCCGCGGTTGACCGCGAGGGTGATGCAGGCCTCGCCCCTGTCGATCCGCTGCGTGTGGGTGTGCTCGTTGTCGTAGACGGCGACGTCGCCGCGCACGTAGTGACCGATCTCATCCTCGAAGCCGCCGGTGAGGACGAGCGAGAGCTCTTCGTCGGTGTGGGTGTGCGCTGGGACCACCGTGCCGCCGCGCAGCCGGGTCAGCCGCACGGGCACCCCCTCCCACGTGATCGGCAGCTCGATCTGCTGAATTCCGGGGATGATGCCCGTCCACTGGATGCCGCTCAGCGGGCCGACGTAGTCACGCAGCGGCCGGGGCAGCACGAAGCCACCGGGCGGCGCCGGCGGCGCCGGGGCGGGCGCGGGGGCCTCGCCGAGCCGGGAGAGGACCGCGCCGAGATCGACGGACAGATCCGCCGGCTCCAGCCCATCGAGCAGCTCCCCGCCCAGCGCCTCGAGCTCCGTGTAGCGGGCGCGGCAGGCGGGGCAGAGGGTGAGGTGAGTCGCGACCAGGAGCGCGACCGCCTCGGCCTGAGCGCCGGAGGCGTACTCGACGAGCGCGGACTCCGGGATGTGATGGGTGGGCGACATGATGGTCTCTTTAGCCTCCTGCGCGCTGATACGCGCCCGGGCCGCGAGTGGATCACCCCATGTTATCTCTTCCGCGATGCGCCCCACCAAATCCCTTCGCCGAGTTGCTGCCGCCCGCCCCCTGGCCGCAGTGTGTCTGACCGCCGCGCTGGCCCCGCTGATGGGCGCCTGCGACAAGGACGAGGAGCCGTCCGGCACCTCGTACTGCGAGGCGTGGGCCGACGAGGTCGCCGAGGTCTCGCGAACCCTCGACAGCCGCTACGACGACTGCAGCCGCTGGACGATGCCCGCCGGCGATCATCTCTACGTCAACGTCTACGTCTACCAGGAGCTGGTCGACTGCGCCCACTACCTCGACGACGGCCTGGAGATCTTCGCCTCCCCCACCTACAGCGACTTCACCGACGACGGGATGAAGTGGACCTACGACGTCACCGGCGCCGCGGCGGTCGAGGACGGCGCCTTCGAGGTCAGCTGCGACGACGGCGTGATCTTCGAGGCGCGGCTCACGATCACCGAGTGAGCAGCGCCTTCAGCCCCGGGTTGGTGGGGCCGAGCTTCCAGATGTACCCGTCCAGCAGGTAGTGGGTGACCTGGGGCGTCGCCAGCAGCGGCACCGCCAGCGCCGCGAGCCAGGCCGGCGGCGACGACTCGCCGAAGAGCCAGGGGTTGTCGTGCCAGACCAGCCGGTCCCACAGCCCCTCCTCGACGAAGGCCAGCAGCAGCAGCGGCGCGAGGTACAGCCAGGCGGCCCGCGGTGAGTACCACCTGGGCGAGCGCGGCCCCTGCTCCCGGCCCTCCCCGGCCCAGCGCCGCCCGCTGACCCACGCCACCAGCGCCAGATACGGCAGCCCGTGGGCGACTACGTTGGTCGCCGTGAAGGCGAGGTCGCTGTCGGTCCAGACGACGCCCGAGGACCAGACGAGCCCGGTGGTGAGCACCCACAGATCCCGCCCGGGCGCCCAGCGCCGCGACCGCAGCCGACCGATGAGGTGAGCGATCCCCAGCGCGGCCACGACCGCCCCGGCGGGCGCCACCAGCGGCCCGACCGCCAGGGTCACAAAGTCCCCCTCCATGAACCAGGCGAACTGACGCGGCAGGTTGGCGTGCCACCACAGTACGGGCCAGAGCGTGAGCCCGTAGACCAGCGCGCGCTCCACCCGGGCCGCCCGCGAGCGGGTGGAGAGGCCCTCCCGCAGCCGGAACAGAGAGAGGAAGCCGACCTGCTGGCGCGCGAAGTGGTACACGGCGAGGTAGGCCATCACGGTCCAGAACAGCGGCTGCGACACCGCGCAGAGCGCGCCGCAGCCCACCAGCGCCGCCAGCGGCGCGCCCCAGTAGAGGCGGGGCCGGCGCCGCAGCTCGTCCGGGTCCAGGTAGGTGCGGTAGAGCGAGGCGTAGACATGCGCCACGTCGAGCCCGATCACCAGCGCGGCGTACACCCAGGCCGGCGCCGGCGCGCCCGCGGGCATGGCCAGCGCGGCGGCGACCGCGACCAGCGACGGGCCGATCAGCAGCCCCAGATCAAAGGCCGGTGAGACCAACCAGCCGGGGGACGCGCGCTCCATCTCCCCTCTATAGTCCCCCCATGACGACCTCCGCTCCCGGGCTGCTGCGCGGCCGCCCTCACGCGCTCAAGCGCGCCGCTGACGACCTGCCCACCTGGTACGTGTCCCGACAGGGCCACGAGGGGGGCGGCCGCTCACCCGATCGGCCCACCACCCTGGCCCGCGTGCAGCGGCTCCTCGACGATCCCGGCCGCACCTTCACCGAGGGACTGCGCGTCCTCTTCCAGCGCGGAGAGACCTGGACGCTCGCCGACGCGGCCCCTCCGCGACGTGCCCCCAGGCGCGCTGGCCGAGCCGGCCGGCCCGGCCGTCGAAGCCCCGCCGATCGCCGACCGCCGATCCTCCTGACCATCACCGCGTCCGGCGTCGCCGATGCGCCCATCGTGCTCGGGGCCTACGGCGACGGCCCCCTGCCCCGCTTCTACGGCGACGGGGACTTCACGGACGCCGGGCCCGTCCGCCCCCGCTCGCAGGGCATCCGCGTCGAGGGCGCCTGCTGGGTCCAGCTCGAGCAGCTCAACGTCGCCAACTTCCAGGTGGGCATCTACCTGACCTCAGACCTCGGCCAGCGCGATCGCCCCTCGCCCGAGGCGCCGATGCGCGGCTGCAGGGATCTGGTGCTGGCGGATCTGCTGGTCGAGGAGAACTGGGAGCACGGCGTCTCCATCCACTCCCGCTTCGATCAGGCCACCCGGCGCGTGATGCGCACCCAGCAGACGCCGCTGCTGCTGGTGGGCGACGGCACCCTGGTGGGGGCCGCCGAGGGTCGGCGGGTGGCCGTGCCGGTGGATCCGGCGGGGTGGTGGCCCGAGCGCATCGCGGTGGAGAACTGCCGGCTGGAGGGCAACGGCGAGGGCTCGCGCAGCTCCGGCGTGAACCTGGCTATCGGCGGGCTGGCCTCCAAGATTCACGTGCGGCACTGCCGGCTCATCGGTCGTGAGCACAGCCGGGGCTGGCTCAGTCAGCCGGGCTGCTACGCCGCGGGCGTCGAGCCGCTGCCCCCCGGCGCGAAGCTGAATGAGGCTGTGTGGCGTCAGCCTGGGAGCGAGCGGCTGTGGCGCACCTGGGGGGTCGATGGGATCACGGCCACCAACGGCGGCTGCGACATCGTCATCGAGCGCTGTGTGCTCGCCCACCACGTCCACGGCCAGTCCGGCGTGCCGCCCTTCAGCTGCGGGCGGGATGATGGAAACGGGGTGGACCTGAAGAACGTGGGCAACCGTCAGTACTGGGAGGACGATGGGGCGGGTGGGCGCCGCCTGTCGCGGCTGCCGAACGTGATCCGGCACAACGCCATCACGGACAACGCGGCGCCGGGGCTGGTGCTGCACTTCGGCTGTCGGGATCTGCAGGTGCACGACAACCTGTTCGCCTACAACCGGGGGACGGACGGCGCGGCGATCCGGGTGCAGGCGGGGCCGTCGGGCAACGGGCTGTATGCGGGGGAGCACGACGGGGAGGAGAAGGGGCCGGCGCTGGTCTCGGGGCTGTACATCTTCCGCAATCGCATCGTTCGCAACGGGCAGCTCCGGACGCCGAAGGGGCCTGTGTCCGCGGCGGAGGGGGTCGGTGGGAATGCGGTGACGCTGGTGGGCTCGCGGCTGTGGCATGGGAGCTTTGAGGGCGTCTGGTTTGTGAACAACACGGTGGCGCACAACAAGCGGTTCGGTCTCTGTGTGCGGATGAGCGATGGGAAGACGAAGGATCGGGGGCAGTGGCGGTGTGAGGGGGTGACGGTGGCGGGGAATGTGTTCGCTGGGAACAGCGGGCCGGAGGGGGTTCAGGTGAGGGTGGTGGATACGCTGCCGCGTGAGCGGGGTGGTGAGACGCTGATGTTGGGGGAGAACGGGTGGGACAGGGATGGGGTGGTGGCGAGCGTGCGGGGGGAGGCGCTGACGGCGGCGGCGCTGGGTGGGCCGAGGCGGGTTCGGTTTGCGGACGCGGACAAGGATGACTTCGCGGTGGTTGGGGCGGCGATCGGCGCGGACAACGAGGACTTCTCGCCGGGCATCGCAGTGGTGTGAAGAGGCTCGTCAGCCAGGTGCTCCTCTCCTCTTTCAGCGCAGCTCCGAGCAGCTTGCACGCGCCGCAGGGGGCGCCAACTGCGAACAGGTACCAGGCTCATGACGCGGTCTCGGTAAGTCCCCACCTCTCTCCCAACCGCGCCGCACCTCTCCACCCTCTCGGTAAGTCCCCACCTTTCTCCAGAACGCGCCGTACGGCGCGCGCCAACTGCGAAGAGGATCCTCTGAGGAACGCCACGTCCCAGCGCCCCACACTAGAGGGTGTTGCGACGTCAGATGCCTCGCCGCAAGGCGACATCAGGAGGCAAGACCTTGCGAACACGTGGACGGTTTTCGACGGAGACGAGCTGTTGTTGTTCTGCC
>Ga0316204_10005043_pt1 | contig 22560 bp, 15 predicted proteins | sample 6monrhotite_MG_2_FD_205661 | JGI IMG/M metagenome (GOLD analysis project Ga0316204, IMG submission 205661) | Microbial mat bacterial communities from mineral coupon in-situ incubated in ocean water Damariscotta River, Maine, United States -... | ecosystem: Environmental > Aquatic > Marine >... | reverse complement strand
CGCACGTTGTTGATCCAGAAATCGTACTTGGCTTCCTCCTCGGCTTTGCCAGCAGCTTGCCAGCCCCGCCATCCAGCAGCGCAGAACAGCGCCTTTTGATCTTCACGACCGTGGCGGGTGAATTTACCGTCGGCATATTCGCGTTCGGTTCCAATCAGCTTGCCGTCCTCATAGCCGATAACTGGCTCAAGAACACCGTTGTTGCCCATCGCACGCAAGCGATCATAGGTCACTTCCGGATTGCCCTTATTGTAGCCGTCCATAAAGGCATCTTCTTCGGTTTCCCAATCGTACCCCTTGAACTGCGCGGCATAGTCAGCGTTGCCCATGTCAGTCAGAACACGTTCCATATTCTGTGCTACGGCGGCCGCAATGAGGCAGTCAGGTCGAGAGTTGCCAAATGGGTCCATGTATTTTTCGGACAGGCGTAGACGCCGTTCCCCGTTCATCGAAGTGAGGTTCATTTCATTCGATTCACAAGCAGCCAAGAGGACATGAGCGTTAGCTCCGATCTGGCTGTGGATGATGTCCACATCAACAACAAACAGGCCACCCGCATTGACCGCACCGACGATTGCGTCGACCAAATCCGCTCGACTTCCCCCTGCTGCTGCATCCATGGCGTCTTTGACCATATCAGCCCGCTTTTTGTGTACGCGCTTGAACTGAGATGCGTTCAGTGTGGTTTTGTAGTGGTCTGTTGCCCAGATGTGGTGGACCTTGCCACCACCATTGATCAAAAGCTGGTCAACATATTCGGCCGGGCGACCAACGTGGGCATCGGATGGACGGTAGTAACCTTCCTGGTGTCCACCAAGGCGGCAAACACCACCACCTTCACGGCCAACGTTACCGGTCACCAAGGCGATGTTCACCAACGCACCGATGGTACGATAATTATCATTGCCCCAGATGATCCCTTTTTCATAGGCGGTGACGCATTTGCGGCGCGCGCCGTCTTTGGGTTCCGCAATCCAAGCAGCGGCCTTGGCAATATCTTCAGCCGAAACGCCGCAAATTTCTGCAGCATCAGCTAACGACATGTTAGTCGCTTTCATCGCCTCGTCCAAGCTGCCCAATGCAGCAGGATGCGCCTCATCTTCCGCAACCGCTACACCGTCTTGAAATGTCGAGTTGGCAATGAAGTCAGAATCAACCCATCCCTTGGACACAATCTCGGTGAAGATCGCATTGAAAAGTGCCATGTCCGAGCCGGGTTTGATTGCCAAGTGCAGCACGTTTTCTTTACCGGCGACGTCTTCCGCTGCATTGACCGTGACCGAACGCCGGGGATCAACCATAATGAACCTTGCACCGCTCCGCATGCCCGGAACCATGTGGTTCAAGAACAGGTTCGTTTGCGTTTCCAAAGAGTTTGCACCGACCATGAAGATCGTATCGGTCAGTTCATAGTCTTTATACTGATAGTTCAGCTCGCCGATGCCCATGTCGCGCGTAGAGTGCACTTCCGAGTTATAGGCAGGACGGTTGTGAATGCGGCTGTTTTTCACCTTCATCGATTCAAAGTAAAGCTTGCCTGTACCCCAGGTGTTTTCATAACCACCAGCGGACCCGCCGTGGTCAAACATGGAAACAACCAGATCATCTTCAGATCCTTCCGTCACGACGCGCGCCGTAACCTGCGCCACAAGATCAAGGGCGTCGTCCCAGCTGGTAGGCTGATGAACACCGTTGCGCCACATCAGAGGGTCGGACAGACGCTGTTGCTGTGTGCCGGTCACCGTAGAGGGACGATTTTCTGCCATACGTCCGCCGCGGACCGAGGCAAGACCCGAATTAACGACGCAGTCCTCATCAGGAATAACCGCCAAATGCACGTCTTTACCGTCCTGCTTGACGATGTTGTACATAGAAGGAGCCATCCAAACGCCGTTGGCACCTTGCTGTTCGCTTAAATCGATGCCCAATGCGTTGTCCTGCATCGTGCCCTGCTTGTTGCGATCCCAAGTGTATGCCTTGTAGCCGCATCCAACGATGCAGTAGTGACATGTCACGTTGTGTACCTTGGCGTCCTTTGGTGGAATGGGAAGCCGGTCTATTTGTCTTTTATATGTCATTGTCTATGTCCTCCCTTACAACACGTTTGACGGGCGACCGAAAATTAGGTCGCTTGCGCCTTCGGCGTAAATGTCACCGCTGTCATCAACGCGCAGCGTAAATTGTGGTAAGTTCTGCGTCGCATGACCCCAAACTTGCTGGCCCCCCACTTCCGTGTCAAAGCGCGAAAAATGGCCGGGACAATTGAGAGTGCGATCTTCGCCGTTGTAGTTGAGATACCAACCCTTATGCGGGCAGAGCACCGAATAGGCGACAATGTCACCATCAGGACCAACGCCGCCTTCAACAGCTTCGCCCATCTTGAGCAAAATGCCGGGGCTGTCCGCATCCGGGAATTCGATATCGACCGGATCATTGACAGCAAGATCTGCGATGTTGGCCAATTTTGTTGATGGGTAGTCGACTTGCGCACCGGGCGTTTCGGCCTGCGCTTGCACTCCGGTCATCATTGTGGCCGCAGCACCAACCCCTGCAACGGCACCGCCGCGCAAAAACTGGCGACGACCCGCGTCGACGAGTTTGTTACATTTCATTTTCGGTTCCTCCCTGAAAGCCTTTTGCAACAGTCTAGCAAATCACCGCAGCCAACTGTCACCGGCCTTCACCGGAGGAGGCATTCGTAACTCTATGTTTAAAAATGATTTTTCAGGACGTTCGGATTCTCGAACATAAACTGGTGTATTCTGCGGTATACTCCAGCTAGGTGGCGATAACCTAGTGCTCGCTCTTGATTCCAAGCTTCTTCATTTTTTCCCAGAGCGTTGTCCGTGAGATGGAAAGCAGCTTAGCAGCCTCGAGAATATGCTGATCCGTTTGCTCAAGCGCTGCCAGAATTGCGGCGCGCTCAGCGCCGTCCCGAACATCGGACAGCGTGCGCGGAACGGCCATATCGTCGTGGGCGTCTGGGAAAAGGTCTAGCGGGAACAGAACCTCGCCTTGTGCCTGTGATACGGCCCGCTCCATCTTGCTGCGCAGCTCTCTTCCATTTCCCGGCCACGCGTAACTCACTGCGGCTTCTTCACAGCGAACGGATAGGCCCTTCAGCTTTTTCTCGCGGCGCGTATTGAACCCATCATAAAATCGTCGCATGAGCCAAAGAATGTCATCTGGCCTGCTAACAAGTGGTGGAATGAAGATTTCCACTGCGCTCAGACGCTGCATCAAATCGAGGCGCACCCCGTGATCCGATTGGGCAGGCTTCAAGTCGGGGTTGATCCCGCAAATCAATCTGGTTGTTGGCTCTGATAAGAGCCATTCGTGCAGCAAATTTTGGACGGCGTCGGTGGCATAAGAGATCATTGATACATACAATGTGCCGTCGGTGGCTGCGCGCGTCAGAGCGGGACGTTCGGCTGTATTGCCAAATAGGATGTTTGCCTGATCTGAGGGCGCTGTACGACTGAGATCTACGCTTAGAAAAGGCCGACCATCGCGGTCAGAAAGCTTATGAATTGTTCGAGCTGCCAAACCTTTGCCGGTCCCTCGATTGCCCTTGATCAGAACTGGGCGATCATTTGAAGCAGCACGCGTTAACGCTGCCTGCAATTCAACTGACTGCGGTGAAATTCCGAACGGACTTTCACCGATTTCTAATTGGTCAGCGGTTATCATCCCAGACAGCCGCTTCAGGAACTGATCCATGTTGAACGGCTTGGTTAGGTAATCGGCGGCACCTGCGTGAATAAGACGAACGGCCTGATCAACGCCCCCATGACCGGTCACAAACAAAAACGGCGGCGGTACAGAGTGATCAGACAGGGCCATATACAAATCTTCGCCGGTGCCGTCCGGCAGCTTGATATCACAAACGACCGCATCAAATTTTTTGTGCGGGGTTCGGATTGCACCGAGGGCCACCGTCTTTGTCTTCATCCAAATGACGTGAGCACCTTCAAGTTCGAGACGTTGAGCGATCGACCCGCCCATGATTTCATCATCTTCGACCAAAGCGATATGTCTATTATCTAGGATCACGCCACGGATCCGCCTTTTGGTTGCAAGGGAAATCTAATTGTAATCTTGGTTCCGCGCTCGGGCAAATCGGCCACTTCGATACTACCCCCTAATCCCTGCGTGATTTCGCGCACTGACCGCAAACCTACCCCTGCCCCGTTTCTGGATGTGGACCCAACCGTCAGTCTGTGGCGCGCGAATTCAGACAACCCCGGGCCACTATCGCTCACGTCAATTCTCAACGTTTCTTCCTCGTTGGTCACATCAAGACCAATCACACCTCCCTCCCCGGCAGCCGCTGATCCGTTCAGCAAAAGGTTAAGGATGATCTGCTGCACTTTAGCGCCTGGAAGCACCCGAAGCGTTTCATCGTCTACGCCAATCTTCAGATCGAGCGTCTGGTTCTTACGGGCGAGCTCAGGTTCGATGAGCAGCCGCAGGTCATCAAGATCTACTTTCGAGAGCGGATGGTCCTGCACATTTGATCGTCCAAAATCCAGAGTCGCCTTCGAGACGTCACGCAGGTTATTTAGACCTCGATACAATAATTCTGTTGAGGCGTCGACGACATCCGGCCTGTCTTTGAATTTCCGCAACGTATCAACCGCGTTCAACAAACCACCAAGTGGATTGTTTATTTCGTGGGCGAGAGTGGAAGAAAGGCGGCCTAGACTGACTAGTTGAGCCTGATCCGATAACCGCTGAGCGATGTCCCGGCGTTCCCCCTCAGCCCTTACCAATTTATTGTACCGCTCAAACAGTGATGCGAATTCAGTTCGTTTTGCAGGAAAGGCAGAGTGTGGGATCTCTTCCAGACCAGCACCCTCATGGCCGCCCATGAATTGCGAGAGCACCTGGACCTGCCGCATCATTCGGCTGATGAGTAAATATCCGGCTCCAGCCAGAAGAATAGTCGCAAGTGTATTTCCCACGATCAGCGACCAAAGAGCGTCTCGGCGTTGTGCCAGATAGTTGTCGACATCAATCTCTGTCACAACCTGCCCGATAAGTTGCCCTTGATAGACCACCTCCTTTTGCGTCCAGACAGTCGTTTCAGAGTATTTGAGCGAAAGGTCCTCGATGCCAGGTGCAGCGATGAGAGCCGATGGAGCCGAAGTTCCTGTCGGGAAGCGCATCGGATCATCTGCCGCAATAATTTGATTATTATTGTCTGTTGCCACCAAGGCAAGAACTGGCAGATCACCCGCTGCATTGCGCGCGCGGTCGACGGTGTCGAAGGTGCCCCAGATATCCTGTCGCAAAATGAATGGTTCAAGGGCCAAAGAAACGCTGTCGAGATAGACAGACGCCACGCCACGCAGGTTTTCGTCCTGAATGTTGGAAAATCGACTGAGGACCCGCTCTGAGGCAATAACCGCAACAAAGATCAGTAGAAGGGCCGCGATCAACGGCACACGAACAGTGAGCGGCCAGGATTGCGGCCGTGCCCAATGATATTCAGATTGCTGCATCCAAAACCTCTATGCGGCGGCGGATTTCATCAAACAGATTTTCGGCCCCCAAGGTGAACCCGTCCAATTGCAGCACTTCCAAGATTGCCATGCCGTCAGCGGTGTTCGAGATATTGATCAAGGCCGCCTGCAAGGATTGCACAATCTCTGTTGGCAATTGACTGCGTTGGCAGGCAATCGGGGGAAAACCAAACCATTCGGACTTCCAGACAACTTTTGTTTGTGCCGCCAGATCTGGTTCGGTCGCGGATACCGCCTCCCAGACATACCCATCTATGCTGCCGGATTGGGCCAGCCCAGACGCCACCGCCCGCAGCACATTTCGATGGCCATAAGTGAAAAAACTCTTTGCGAAGAAACTGTCGCGATCCTCATTGCGCGCAACCAGCTCACTCTGGGTCACAATGTATCCAGAGTTAGAATCCGGATCGGAAAAGGCATGAACATCGCCTTTGAGTTGAGAAAGATCTGAGGCATCGCGATCAGCGCTTGAAATCAGATATGATTGATAAAGAGGCTTCTGGTTCCAAACCGGCACGGAAAGCAGGGCAAGTTTGTCCTCGTTTCGAAGATAGGGGTACCCACAAATCCAAGCGGCGTCCAAATCGCCAGCAACCAGAAGAGCCGTAATCTCTTCATAGGTCCTGCGAAAGACAAGCTCCACCGGGCGCGACAGGGCATTCGCCAGATAGGTCCGCAAGCCATCCACCAGCAGCTGGTCGTTTGTCAGAAAGACCGGGGTGAGGCCAAAACGGACCGGTTCTTCTGATGCGGCAATTGAGGGAATGCCAATACCGGCCGCCACTGATGCAGACGTTAAAAAGCTACGGCGGTTCATTGGCATTTAGTTTCCCTTCAAGCCCTAAGTTGTCAGCATAAGGCGTTTCTCCGCCAAGCGGCAAATGGCCTGATCTCTGCAAAATCTAGTCCTCAAGAACCATAGCCACTGATCAGGTCTGGATAGGACCGTCGATTGCCGCGAGCAGCGCAAATTTGGCTGATGATAGCTTGTAGCAACTGTCGAAGGCCTCGCATTTCAGGCACTCCTCCCACTCTTTCGTATCCACATTTGGTGTGCGCTTTGGTCCGGCCAACCCACGTGGTGCAGTATCATACCCAAAGACTCTGCCGGTCACAGTGCCGTTGTCTGCACCGCCACCTAGGGTCTCAGGAAACATCGTTCCGTAACAGGATTTTTGGGTCATCTCAGACTGTCCTCCATTTTTGAGCTCGCCTCTTGCGTTGCCACATCAGGGCGCAAACCGCTCTCGTGTGCGATTGGCAAACGCCACCAGCGTCAGCATAACAGGCACCTCGACCAAAACCCCCACAACGGTTGCGAGGGCAGCACCGGAATTCAACCCAAACAGGCTGATGGCTACCGCAACGGCTAGTTCGAAGAAATTCGACGTCCCTATCAATGCACAGGGTGCCGCGATGCGGTGGGGCACCTTCATTGCGAACGCCGCTGCATAGGCGATCGCAAATATGCCATAACTTTGCACGATAATGGGCACCGCAATCAGCACGATTATGAATGGGTTGGATACGATCACCTGACCCTGAAGACCAAAGAGGATCATGACCGTGACGATCAGACCAAAAACCGAATAGGGTTTCACGCGCGCCTGAAATGTCTCGATAGCCGCCTCTGACCCAAGTCGGTAACGTGTCACCAACCCTGCGGCAAGTGGCAGCGCTATGAACAGCAAGACCGACAGCACCAAGGTCGACCAAGGGACCGTGATATCCGTGACGCCCAGCAAGAAAGCCACAATAGGGGCATAGGCGATGACTGCGATCAGATCATTCACCGATACTTGCAACAGCGTATAGGTCTCATCGCCGCGCGTCAGTTGTGACCAGACAAACACCATCGCCGTGCAAGGTGCTGCGCCGAGCAGGATCAATCCGGCGATATATTGCATCGCGTCTTCGGGCGGTATCCACGGTGCAAAAACATATTGGAAAAACAGCACGGCCAGTGCCGCCATCGTAAAGGGTTTGATCAACCAGTTCACAACAAGGGTGATCATCAATCCGCGCGGTTGCTTTGCCACGTCACGCAGCGATCTGGGATCAACGCCGACCATCATGGGATAGACCATCGCCCAGATCAGCACAGCGACAACCAGATTGACGCTGGCCACTTCTGCCGCCGCAATCGCATTGGTCAACCCAGGGGAGATGTTTCCTAATAGGATTCCGGCCCCCATCGCCAATGCGATCCACAGGGACAGGTATTTTTCAAAAATATTCACTTGGGAACCTCATGTTTTTTTGGTGTTCGGAGTTGTGATGTTCCCAGCCAGCTCAGACTGATCATCGCGGCGGCGGTGCCGAGGCAAAGTGGTAGTCCGCCGATCTGGTAAGTGAAACCGGACAGGACCGTGCCAACTAATCGGCCTGCCGCGTTGGCCATGTAATAATACCCGACATCCATTGTGACGCGGCTGGCATCCGTGAAGCTGAGGATCAGAAACGAATGCAGGGATGAATTTACGGCGAAGATGCCGCCAAAGACTAAGAGGCCCAGAACGATAGTTGCGGTCAGCGCATTGGATGGTTCGGGGATCAGCCAGACCAATCCGGCGAGAAAAGCGGGCACAATGACCAGCAGACCAACCCATCGTTTTGCCAGTGCCAGGATTTGCACATCTGTCCGCGACGCCGCTTTTAGAATGCGCGGTGCCGAGCCTTGGACAATGCCATAAAGGATCGTCCAGACGGCCATGAACGTCCCGATCATGAAGAAGGCGGTGCGATTGCCCTCGGTGCTGCCGTCCGACAGCACAGCGTAGAAATAGATCGGGATGCCAACCACAAACCAGACGTCCCGCGCTCCGAACAGAAACAGCCGTGCAGCGCTGAGCCAGTTGATGTTGCGGTTCTTGGAAAACACTTCCGAGAACTTCGCATCCTTACGCCCGACCGGCAGGCCCGTTGGCATGCCTATCACAACGCCAATCAGGATAACAAACAGGATCGCCGCCACCGTCAGCACCGAAGGCACGAACCCGAATACGGCCAGCAAAACCGCACCCAATAGAAAACCGCTTCCCTTCACGGCATTCTTTGATCCAGTCAGGATAGCCACCCAACGGAATAGCCCACCGCCCGTCGTCGGGGCAAGGATTTTCACCGCGCTCTTGGAACTCATCTTGGCCAAGTCTTTCGCCACGCCCGATAGGCCCTGCACCAGCATAACAAACACGACAGAAGCGGTGATGCTCCAGGCTGGATCAAGCTGCGTGAGCGCTAAGAGCGCAACCACCTGTAGCGAAAGCCCGGCATAAAGCGTCGATGTCAGGCCAAATCGTGCGGCGATCCACCCTGCGGACAGGTTGGTCACCACACCTGCGATCTCATACAGCACAAACAGATAGGCCAGTTGCACCGGCGAGAAACCCAGCGTGTGAAAGTGCAACAGCACAAGCATCCGCAGCGCACCATCGGTCAGCATGAACGCCCAATAGGCGGCCGTCACCGTGATGTAGGCGGCAAATCCTGCGGCCCGTTCTGGTGGCTGTGTCACAGCTTGCCGCCCACCATCAGAGCCACATCGACCAAGCGATGCGCATAGCCCATCTCGTTGTCATACCAGGCGTAGACTTTGAGCTGGGTGCCGTTCACGACCATCGTTGACGGTGCATCAATGATGCCGCTGCGCTGATCGTTGGTATAATCAGACGAGACCAAGGGGCGGGTTTCATAACCAAGGATTCCTTTCAGCGGCCCTTCAGCGGCAGCTTTGAACAATCCGTTGACCTCTTCCACAGTCGTTTCACGGGCCATTTCAAACACGCAATCCGTGATGGAGGCGTTCAAAAGCGGCACCCGCACGGCATGGCCGTTCAACTTGCCCTTCAACTCAGGATAGATCAGCGTGATCGCCGTAGCAGATCCCGTTGTGGTCGGGATCAGGTTGGTCAACGCCGACCGCGCGCGGCGCAGATCTTTCGCGGGGCGGTCCACAATTGTCTGCGTGTTGGTCACATCGTGGATCGTGGTGATCGAGCCGTGCTTGATGCCGATCCCTTCCAGCAGAACCTTGACCACTGGCGCAAGGCAGTTGGTCGTGCAGCTTGCCGCCGTCACAATCTGGTGGGCGTCCGCGTCGTAAATGTCATCATTGACACCATAGACGATGTTGGCTGTCGGCCCGTCTTTGACCGGCGCAGAAACGACAACCTTTTTCACACCCGCTGCAAAATACGGGGCCAGTTTGTCCTCTGTCTTGAACGCGCCTGTGCAATCAATGACCACATCCACGCCGTCCAGTGGCAGGTCTTCCAAATTGCGGGTGCTGGTGACTTGGATGCGTGTGCCGTCAATGCTGATCGACCCCTCGTCTGCCTCAAAAGTCGCAGGCCAGCGGCCATGGATTGAATCGAATTCCAACAGATGCGCGTGCATCGCAGCATCGCCAACCGCGTCGTTGATAAAGGCGATCTTTGCGCCGCGCTCCAAGAGCGGGCGAAGGGCGAGTTTGCCGATGCGGCCGAGGCCGTTGAGAGCGTATGTGGTCATATCTGGTTATTCCTGTTTGGCAGTTTCTTTGCCGATTTCATCGACGCGTTTTTGTAGCGATCCACGGCCCAAATTCTCGAAGGACAAGGCGGAAAATGCCATGATCCGATTGTGCAGCGCCCCGTAAGTCTGGTGGAAAGCAAGCCGCTTTTCCGCATCGGTTCCCTCGGCTTTCACAGGGTCCGGCATACCCCAGTGACCTGAGACTGGCTGACTCGGCCAGGTGGGGCATTCTTCATTGGCGGCGCGGTCACAAACGGTAAAGACAAAATCCATGCGCGGAGCGTCGACACCTAGGAACTCCTCGATGTTCTTGGACCGCAAAAGCGACACGTCATGTCCCTTTGATTCAAGCATTTCCACCGCAAAAGGGTTCAGCTCCGAGCGATGCGCGGTGCCTGCTGAATAGGCTGTGAACTTATCGCCCACCCTATCGCGCAAAATGGTCTCGGCGATAATCGAGCGGGCAGAGTTTCCGGTGCAAACAAAGAGGACGTTGAACGTCTTGTCAGTCATGGGAGATATACTCCTGAGAGGGTCAGAAAATTGCGGCGGGCAAAGGTCTGCCCGACCGCGACAACAGTCGACGAAAAGCCCTGCAACGACCTCACGGGCAGCGTCGAGATTGATGGCATAGAGTAGGCGCGTCCCGTCCCGACGCTGTGAGATGAGAGCTGCCTGAGTCAGGGCAGACAGGTAGACCGATGCGGTGCTGGCCTTGAGTTGCAACGCTTGGGCAATTTCACCAGCCGGTAGCTCATCTGGGCAGCGGCGCATGAGCAAACGAAACACCGCCAGCCGCTGGGGATGGCTAAGGGTTGCGAGTCGATCTGTAAGTAATGATTCCATGTTTCATGGATATTGGAAATACCGAGGTTTGGTCAAGTTGGTTTTTGTTCAATGTATCCGATTCTTAATAGCGACTTCGCACCATCCAATTTATTTGTCGCCAGGTGCTTCCTTCCCGATAGCGGCCATTAGCGCAAATGCAGCGAAAGCTTACTTCGTCCCGCATAGCGGTCATCGCATGCTAGAACTCCGTGTGTCTGCTTTGGTGAAGACGCAACACTGATAAGCGCAGTTATGTTAACCAGCCGCACAGCTACCAGCAGCCGTAACAAACCTGTTAAACACGGCAAACCCGGGCACCCCACCCCATGAACGGCTCTCGCTTCAAACGGTAGCGGGCATATCCCGCCTCCGTAGTTCTGACGGGACTGTGTGGAGAGACAGGTCGCCGCAAGCCACGCTCTCTGGTTCTCGTTGCGCGCGCGCACCTAATGCGACTTGTACTGATGCAAATTGAGTAGTGGCAGCTATGAACCACTCGCGAAGGGTTCTGGTCTCCACCACTTCCTTTTCGCAATGCAAGAAGTAAGGTTCTCGAAGGGGCGAACCACTAACTGTAGGCATTCTTGAGCGTCAATTCAGACATAACCACGAACGCCCCTGAGATATTAGGGCGGTGCGTTTCGATCGACCTCGAGGTCGATCCGTCGCGGGCTGAGATATTCGCACTTGCCGCAGTAACGCACAACCCGGCATTGCCCGACCTCACCGTGAAATCAGGCGTCGCGGTAGGTTTTGAGAAATTGGATGAATACTGCTTTGGATTTGATCATGTCATCGGGCACAATATCCTGGCGCATGACCTTCCACATCTTGCGGCTAAATCCACGCGGTTCGTGGCATTGGCCGATGCTCCCATCGATACGCTCTGGCTAAACCCTCTCGCATTCCCGCGGAACCCCTACCATCACCTTGTGAAGCACTATCAAGACGGTCGCCTGCAATCTGGTCGCGTCAACGATCCCACGTTCGATGCCCGCCTAGTCTTTGAAGTCTTGGAAAACCAAATCGCAGAATTCTCAGTGCTCAACAAGCGATCACCGGATGCGTTGGTAGCTTATCACTACCTGTGCTGCCGTTCTCCCCGAAGTGGTGGGTTCGACAGACTCTTTGAAGAGATACGTGACAGTCCAAAGCCTGGTCGCGACGAGGCGCACGCCGCAATCCGCAGAATGCTCAAAGACGCGGCCTGTTCTGCAATGCTAAACAATGCCCTCGAGCAGCTTGATGATACGACCTTGTCCTGGCCCATGGCCTATGCGCTGTCCTGGATATCAGTCGCTGGAGGCGACTCTGTCATGCCACCTTGGGTGCGCGCACAATTCAAAGACGCCGCGAGGATTGTGAGAGACCTAAGAGACACTAATTGTAAGAGTCCTTGGTGCACCTACTGCAAGACGCACAATGATCCAAAGCGCGCCTTGTCTCGGTGGTTTGGATTTGAAAGCTTTCGGCCAGAGCCCGCAGACGAGTTTGGCAGGCCGCTTCAAGAACGGATTGTCGAAAGCGCGATGGAGCGCGAAAGCGTGCTTGGCATCTTACCTACAGGAACTGGCAAGTCAGTTTGCTATCAGATCCCTGCCCTTTCGCGGTTTGACAAAACCGGGACACTGACTGTCGTGATTTCTCCGCTTGTTGCGCTGATGGCGGATCAGGTGCAGGGGCTCGCCCGCGCTGGCATTTCCTCTGCAGTCACCATCAACGGACTTTTGTCGCTCCCAGAGCGTCATGATGCATTGGACAAAGTACGTCTCGGTGATGCTGCGATCCTGTTGATCTCTCCCGAGCAGTTGCGCAGCACATCGGTCCGATCGGTCCTTGCCCAGCGTGAAGTTGGCATGTGGGTTCTGGACGAAGCGCATTGTGTCTCAAAATGGGGCCACGATTTCCGCCCAGATTACCGCTATGTGAGCCGGTTCATCAAAGAGAGTTCAGGCGATGAAGTGGCGCCTATTCTGTGCCTGACCGCAACAGCGAAACCTGATGTCGTTGAAGACATACGCGGGCATTTCAGTGAACGCCTTGGGCTAGATCTCACACTACTTGACGGTGGCGCTTCTCGCAGGAACCTCAACTTTAAGATCCTTCCCACGCAGCGCACCACCAAGATGGCAGATATTCTAAATACTCTGGAGACCGACCTTCCAACCGAGGGTGTATCCGGAGCTGTTGTCTATTGCGCCACACGGAGCGCCACTGAACGCGTTGCTGAATTCCTAAAGCAGCAAGGACTTGCAGCTGAGCGTTATCACGCAGGCCTAACAGTAGAAGAAAAACGCGACATCCAGGAAGCTTTCCGCATCGGTGAATTGCGCGTCATTGCGGCGACGAATGCCTTTGGTATGGGAATCGATAAGCCTGACATCCGGCTTGTCGTTCACGGTGATGTTCCGGGCTCGCTTGAGAATTACCTGCAAGAAGCCGGGCGCGCGGGGCGCGATAGAAATCCTGCCCAATGCGTCTTGTTGTTCAATACCGAAGATGTCGATCGGCAGTTCAGCTTGAGCGCGCGCTCCAGGCTTGCACGTCATGAAATTGCAGCAATCTTAAAATCTATCCGTCGCTTAGATAGTCGATTGCGCAAGAATGGTGAGGTCGTCGCGACTGCCGGAGAGATCGTCAAAGAAGAGAAAGACTATGACTTTCAACGTGACAGCACGACTGATGACACGCGCGTCAAAACAGCGGTGGCCTGGCTTGAAGAGGCAAAGCTTCTCAGACGCGAGGAAAACCGTGTTCAGGTATACCCTGCCTCCTTGCTCGTTCGTGACATCGCAAAAGTAAAAGAAATCTTGGAGCGCGTGGAGATCTCTGAAGCTCGAAAGCGTCAACTGCTGAGTGTCGTCCAACACATTATAAACGCCCCTCCTGAAGAAGGTGTATCAACCGACGCGTTGAGCGGCGCCAGTGGGCTGACTGCGCCAGCACTCCGCAAGACACTTACTGACCTCGAAGCCCTCGGCATTGCCAACGATGATACCAACATAACAATCTTCGTGCACGTGGGCGTCGAAAATGCTTCACGCGCACGGTTCGAGAAAGCGGCACGGCTTGAAGGCGATCTTGTCGCTCTGTTGCGCGAGGAAGCGCCAGACGCTGACACCGGAGAACCCACACCATTCAATCTTTCCACCACAAGCCAAATGCTGAGGGAAAGAGGCTATAGTTCGGTCCGCCCTGACATTGTTGAAGGCCTCTTGCGCGGCATGGCGCAGGATGGCCGTGATATGGAAAGCGGGCGTGGCAACCTTCACTTGCGCAAAGCATCCCGTGGAAGCCTCTATGTCCGGCTACAGCGTTCCTGGTCAGTTATTGAACAGACTGCAGAATTGCGCAGGCTGGGAGCGGAAAGACTACTGGGGCACCTTGTTGACCGCGTACCAAAAGGAACACGCGGTAAAGATATCTCAGTTGAGACAACGCTTGGCGGCCTCCTTTCTGCGATCAATGGTGACGCCGTTCTTAGAGGGTCCGTTAACGATCCCAACAAACTCATGGACCGTGCGCTGCTCTGGCTTCACGAGCAGCAAGTCATAACACTTGGCAAAGGCTTATCGGTGTTCCGTCCCGCCATCACGCTTCATCTCGACCCCAAAGGTGGGAACTTTACCACCCAAGACTTTGAACCGCTTGAAGAGCACTACGCAGAAACAACAATCCAAACCCATGTCATGGCCGCATATGCCGAAAAGGGCCTGAAGAGCATTGCTGAGGCCGAAAAGCTTTCCGCAGATTACTTTGTTTTGGATCAGGATGCGTTCATGCGGCGATGGATGCCCGGCCGTGGGACCGAGTTTCGCAGACAGGCCACAGGCGAAGCGTGGAAAGAAATCGTCGACTCTCTCGGCAATCCGGTCCAGGAAAAAATTGCCCGTGATGATCGAGAGCAGACAAATGTCCTCGTCTTAGCGGGACCAGGTTCGGGCAAGACGCGCGTGTTGGTGCACCGCATCGCCTATCTGGTGAAGATCAAGCGTGAAGACCCCAACGGTATTCTCGTACTTGCCTATAATCGCCATGCTGCAGCTGAGATTAGAGAACGCTTGCGACGCCTGATCGGCGAAGAAGCGCGTTTCGTAACAGTCTCAACAATCCATGCCCTCGCGATGCGTCTGGTGGGTGCAAGTTTTGCCGGAGGTGCTAAGGCCGAGACCCAAGACTTTAGCAGTTTGCTGATGGCTGCCGTCCGGCTTCTGCGCGGTGACGGGATGGACAAGGCCGCAGCGGAGGCTCTGCGCGAAACACTCATTCAAGGCTACCGTTGGATGTTGGTGGACGAATACCAGGACGTCGGACCAGAAGAATACGCGCTTATTGCTGCAGTGGCGGGCCGCAGCCTGGATGATCCAGACCTACGTATCAGCCTCTTTGCGGTCGGCGATGACGATCAGAATATCTATTCCTTTGCGGGCGCTTCAGTCCGTCACATCCGACAGTTCGAAGAGGATTACGCTGCCAGGCCTGTTTTTTTGACTGAGAATTATCGGTCAGTTGGCCACATCGTCACCACTGCAAACGCCGTGATCGAGGAATCCGCAGACCGGATGAAGATTGGGCACGACATTGCTGTCGACCGTGCCAGAGCCAAAGAGCCTCTTGGCGGGGAGATGGCAGCGTTGGATCCCGTCGCACAGGGTCGGGTTCAAATTCTCGGCTGTCCATCAGGGAACGATGCGCAGGCGATGGCAGCGCTTGAGGAGATGCAACGTCTGTCACGCCTTATTCCGGACTGGAACTGGTCTCGGACCGCGATTATTTCGCGCGATTGGCAAAAGCTTATGCCGGTGCGGGACTTTGCTGAAGCTATGGGCATTCCTGTTGATGTTGCAAACGAACGCCTACCCGGTCTCTGGCGGATGCGCGAAATGCAGATGTTCGTCGAAGCTTTGAGGAAAGATCAGAGTCGGGTCGTTTCCGTGGCAGACATGACGGCAATGTTGAATGCCATTCCGTCCTCTCGGTGGACCGATCAGATAGGCGTAGGGATCGGTCTACTTGCAAGAGAAATCGACGGTCGAAACATTCCAGTACCGGATGTCATCGAGTGGTTCGCAGAATGGGCACGCGAGACTTGGGGCGAGCAAACTGGACTAAAACTCCTCACGGCGCACCGTGCCAAGGGCCTTGAGTTTGATGACGTGATTATTCTTGATGGTGGCTGGGAACGGCCATCGCGCAATGAAGATCAGGATGCACCTCGACGTTTGTTCTACGTCGCGATGACCCGTGCAAGGCGCAACCTCATCGTGATGAGCAACGACAACCACGAGTATCTGCCCAAGGACTCAGCATCGGTCATCATTCGACATGTGATCCCGAACATGGAAGCGTTCCCGGGTCCGAGGCGCTACTTCCAGTCGGCTGAGGCGCGGATGGTAGACTTGTCGTTCGCTGGCCGCCAAAGACAGAACCACTCTGCCCTAAGTGCAATCGCTGATGCCCGGATTGGCAATCCGATTGCTTTGGTATTTGACCAGGACCGGTGGCAACTCCAGGATTCCCGAGGACGCAGCCTTGGACGTATGTCTAAGAGCTTTGCGCCCCCCTCAAACACACGATTTGTTTCGGCTGAGGTGGCAGCAATTCTGCGTTGGCGCAAAGAAGATGGTGACGAGACTTTCCATCATATGCTTAAGCGCGATGACTGGGAGGTTGTTATACCTGAGATGGTTTTCGAGCTATTATCCTAAGCTGCTCACCGCTAATGCGTCGGCGGACCAAAAAGTTGCTTCTTCTTGTCATCAAAGATGTAACTGAGTGTGGATTGGCACACCGTGCACCGTAGTTTGGGAATCAAGGACAGTGCGTTAGTGGAAGTTAGTTGCCCCCCTAAATTCGGTTCTACTCTGTCAGCAGAAACTTGCGAAACCTTCCCGCACGAGCACTCGCAAGTGATGAAAGGCAAGGTCGTTTCTACCGGCTGATTGCCCTCTGGCACGGGAATCCCAGCCTCAAGTGCAAGAATGCGCACCGCTTCGACAAACTCGACGTTTTCTGTTTCGCGGACAAAACCAAAGACGTCGCCCTTGGTTTTGCAACCGAAGCAATAGTAGCGTCCCTTTTTGTCATCGACATGAAAGCTCGAAAGACTTTCTTGATGGAACGGGCATGGTGCCCACATATCGCCTTTTCCCGGATCCGACTTCTTGGCATCCCAATCGACCCTTCGTCCGGCTAGTTGAGACAGAGACGTGCGGGCTCGCACTTCATCGATAAAATCGCGTGGTAGGCTCATTTCTGAAGTTTAGTTGACGCGCCAGCGCTGTCCAGCGCCATTGCGCAGTTATGTTAACCAACCCCACAGTCGCCATCAGCCGTACCAAAAACCGGTACACCCCACCCCATGAACGGCGACAGCTCGGGTAGTGGGCTAGGCCGCTCCCGGTGCACCCCGCCTTGCGAGTTATTTGGACCCTTCGGCAACTCACAAGCGGAACCAGCAAAACTTCCCGTTACGGTCGAGACCCAGGCAAATTAGCTCTTTAGCCGGTGATCCCGCTGACGTTGGCTCGCGCCCGCGCATGTAGGATCATCTTGGACGTAGCATGATAAGTATCTGATAATGATTGCTTTTTCGAGATTTGTAGTTTAATTTGAGCTGAGGCCACAGGAGGTCTCCATGCCAACACTTCGTTTCACTAAACGCACAATTGATGCGCTACCCCACCCCGAAAAGGGCCAAGTCCTATACCGAGACGAGTTGCTACGAGGCTTTGGTCTTCGTGTCGGTGCACGGTCCAAAGTCTTCTATGTTGAAGGTCAGGTACATCAGCGCACAAAGCGGGTCACCATCGGGCGCGCAGATGTTATTGGCGTCGATGCCGCACGCAATCGCGCGATGGCCATTTTGAGTGATATGGCTGAAGGCAAGGACCCAAACGCGGAAAAACGACGTGAGGCACTCGAATCTATTACATTAGGTCAGGCCTTTGATCAGTTCTTTGTCTCACGTACCTCTTTGGCGGAAAGCACCGTAGATCGCTATCGTCGTAGCTGCGATTTATACCTGAAGGACTGGCGTCGCCGACCACTTACTGAAATCACCCGACAAACAATCCTGAAGCGCCACCAGCGCATCGCCAAAGAGAATGGTGAGGTAACCGCAAACACTGTCATGCGGCATCTTCGGTCCGTCTATAATTTCACAGCCGCAGCACATGAACAGTTTCCACCAAATCCAGTTTCAATACTGACGCAAGCGCGGGCATGGTTTCCCGAACGGCGCCGTCGTGGCGTCGTCGGCGCGCATGACCTGCCTGCCTGGTGGGCTGCCGTGATGGAAGAGCCAGAGTATTCACGCGACTTCCTGTTGATTGCCCTGTTCACCGGCATGCGCCGAAATGAAATCGCCAGCCTGCGGTGGGAACACATTGATCTACGCGAACGGGCGCTACACATACCGAAAACAAAGAACGGCGATCCACTGGATCTGCCACTTTCTGACTTCCTGGTTGCCTTGCTGCGCGAACGCCAAGATCAGTCGGGCGCGTCGCCTTGGGTGTTTCCCAGCACGGGCCGCAAGGGTCACATCGTAGAAACCAAGAAATTTACAGCGCGGGTGACTGAGCGCAGCGGAGTGACATTTACACTGCACGATCTGCGACGGACGTTCATCACCATCGCCGAGAGCTTAGATATTCCGCATTACGCCCTAAAACGGCTGTTGAACCACCGTCTGTCGGGTGATGTGACCGCTGGCTACATTGTTAGCGACATGGAACGTTTGCGCGGTCCCGTGTCTCTGGTGGCGGCCAAGATATTGAAGAATGTAGCCACAGGCGCAGAACAGGTGGCGCGCAAGGCCTGCTGACCTAGGAGTTGGCTTTTGCGTTATTAAACAGATTGTTGACGTAATGATGGGTTTTGCATATTGTTTAAATGCGAAAAGAATATACCCAGAAGCGGTTTCGCAGCCGTGGGGCGGTTTAAGTCCGTAGTCGTAACGGGGAAGTCAAATGGCCGGTCCTTGTAGATCGAGTTAAACTTCCGGGGCCTAGCATCGATAGCCGAGATTTTTCATCCTCCCTGGCGGGGCTTTGGGTCGTGGCGCACTCAAGCCCCGCAGTTCGATGCAAAAGGATTGTGCCATGCACTTCCCACGTCAACCCGGCTCAGCGGATCCCCTGCTGACCACCAAAGAAGCTGCGGCTTACCTCTCCCTTCAACCCTGCACGCTAGAGAAATGGCGTAGCCAGAAGAAAGGTCCGACATCTCGCAAGGTCGGAAGCAAGGTAGTTCGCTACCAATTGTCTGACCTCGACGCCTTCATTGCCGGAGGTGATCATGTCTGACAAACGGAATCCATCAGAGCAGCTAATCAGCTTAATCAAGGGGGTTGCCGGTCTCGGCAACCCCAACGCCTATGCGGTCTATAAAGCCACGGGGCAGCCAAAATATCGTCCTGTTGAAGGGACGGTGACCGAAGAGATCGTCAAAGGCCACCTAATAGGCGAGCAGCCGATTGGGTGCTACTTCGTGCTAGGGGCCGAAACTCAGGTTGGGATCATTGACTGCGATGATCACGAAGGAACCATGCAATGGGATCAAATGGCCGCCGCCGCACGCCCCATAGTCGAGAAGCTAGCGGAGTACGGAATATCGGCTGAGTGTTTCCGTTCGGGCGGTGGCGCGGGCCTCCACATCTGGATGTTTTGGAAGGTACCGCAACCCGCTGCACTGGTCATTCAGTTCCTGAAGCATGTCATTGCAGAATGTGGCTTCAAGCACGGATCAGACGGAGGGGTGCAAAGCGGGGTTGTTGAGGTTTTTCCCAAGAATAAGGAAGTGAAAATAGGTTCGCTTGGCAATCTGATTGCTCTGCCACTGTCTCGTAAATCCGTTCCTCTCGACGATAACCTACAGCCCATCGACTGGGACAATTACTCGCCGCCATTCTTGACCCAGCTATTTTCCCCCGATGTTCCAGAGGTGTTCAAAGTGCCCGAGGACAAACCCAAGCTGGCGGCCGCAAAACACTCGAAGGCGTGGGAGGGACATTCTAATAGTACTTTGCCTGGCGATGAAGAAGAGGTCAGGTCAGCACTTCGGTTCTTGGATGCAGATGACTATGAGGTCTGGACCAGGAACGGATTGGCGGCGAAAAACAGTCTTGGCGATGCTGCTTTCGATGTTTGGGACGAGTGGTCCAGCAAGTCCGTCAAATACGAAGGGCGGGAGGAATGTCGCAAAGTTTGGGACTCATTCACTCCCAATGGAACACTAACAATCGGCTCGATCTTTCACTTGGCCAAAGAGAAAGGTTGGGACGGACCCAAGCACGCGGTCGTGCGCGAAATGAACGAGCGCTACGGAATTCTGACCCACGGATCATCGACGCGGATCATCGACAAGAAGGCTTCAGACGGTGAGGTCATAACCCTTCTCGGCAAAGGCGCGTTTCATGACCGATTAGCACCCGAAAAATTCCCACAAAAGGATCAAAATGGAGACGTGAAATGGCGTCCTAAAGCTCCCTACTGGTTAACGCATGAACACGCGGAGCACTTCCATCGCGTAATATTTGATCCAAATAAACCGCCAGGGGAGAATGGTCACGAGTGGAACATGTGGAAGGGGTTCGCAATTCAACCGAAGCAGGGCAGCTGGGATCTTATGCAGCATCACATACACTGCAACATCAGCGGTGGTGACGATGAACGTTACAAATGGATGCTCAATTGGATGGCGTTGGGTGTCCAAAAGCCGGGCCTGGTGCTAGGGACAGCGCCCGTTTTGCGAGGATTGCCAGGCACGGGCAAAGGTGTACTTGCAAATGCCTACGGGCACCTTTGGGGCGTCCACTATGTGTCGATTACGAAGGACGATCATGTAAGTGGGCGTTTTAACCAGCACCTGGAAGGGCGGCGGTTTGTGTACGTTGACGAGGCTATGTTTGGGGGTGATCGCAAGAACGCGGGTGTCATCAAAACGATGCTCACCGAACCTCGAATCATGATTGAAAAGAAGGGCATCGATCCGGTGTTCCTCGACAATCACATGATCTTCATGGTGACCTCGAATGAGCGGTCTGTCGTACCGGCAGATATCGGTGATCGTCGTTGGCAAGTTATCGAGGTGGCGGACACCCACCGCGAAGATCGAGCCTACTTTGCGGCGATTGCGTCGCAGATGCGTTCTGGCGGTTATGAAGCCATGATGTACGATCTACTTGAGCGGGATGTCACGAAAGGGCCAGACCCACAAAAAACAATCCGAACACCAGAGTTGTTTGATCAGATCATCCAGGCCCAAGGGCCGGTTGAACGGTATCTCTATCAGGTCTTGGACGACGCCTACTTGCCTCAGCCGGACGCACCGGGGAATGGCGCGGGCATCACAACCATTGCGGCCATGTATGTTGAAATGAAGCAGTCTCAGCCGAATGCCCAATACGTCCAGCAAACGTTGTTTGGGCGAAATATCAGCAAGGTGTTCCCCGGTGTGAAGAAGGTTGGCAGTGGATGGGTCATCACAGGGCGTGATTCAATGGGACAGCTCATTATCGGGCGATCCACACGGTATCACTTCCCGCCACTTCTCGCGTCTCGCCGTGCGTTCGAAGTGTACATTGGCCAGGAAATACCTTGGTCCAACGATCTGTCGGAGTGGCAAGACGATATCGATCCCGGCTACGAATACTCGGTAGCCAAGAATAACGACGCAGACACACCCTTTTGATATGGGTGAAATGGGCAAACTAGGGCGGTTTATTACCGCCCCTTTTTGCTGTTTGACTACCAAACAACTATTTTACCCATATACCCCATACAACCCATATTGGTGTGTGCTCATTTCTATTGCTTAGGGTTAGAAGAAGCGGGGGGGAGGGTAAACCCCACCGATGTACTGCGATCCACACTCCAGAATCAGTGAAGGGCCGACCTAGAAAAGGGCCTTTGGCGCATTGATCTCGCTTATTGTCCTGCGAGGTTGCAGAGCCAAACCTGGATACTGGCGAGGGAAGCTGATGGGGAATCCTTTTCCATTTGAGCTTGTTCCAGCTCTTTCTGTGCATCTCCGATGGTTCTTCCAGCTTCAACCCCATCGCGCCCCTGCAGCCGGTTCTGCGACCAAACCTCAAGCATCTGACGGCGCTCGGGCTGCAGCGCGTCCGGTTGCCCGTGAAACACAACGCGCCGCGCCAATTCGCGATATCGGTCGTCTTCTATTGTTTCGGCAATCTCTGCGCGGTCAACCCAGCCAGCCGCATGAAAAGCCTGCATCCAGGTTTCGTCAGCGCGGCCGGGGAACCCCTCATACATCCGGCCCTCCACCACCTGGGCGGGCTCAAAGGGCGGGTAGCGCTGTTCCATTGCCTTGCCCACCCGCGCGGCAAACTGGCCGTCAGCGGCCACTACAGCGGCCCGGCGGGCGATCTCAGCTGGGGGAGGGTAGACCTATTGCACTCTGCTAGCCAGCCACCTGGCCCAGTTCTGAGTAGTTTTACTGCGCAGGATAAACAGTACGGCTGATTTTGTTGAAAAACTCTCTCTTGATTGACGCATGAACTGCTGATTCAATTCTTTTAACGAGTGGGAGGATTGGCGATGATGGTCGATGCAATCCCGTATGACAACTGATCTGGCCTTGCAGGCATTGCTGAGCGCCGTTTGGCGGCGCAAACCAAAGCGTCGGGTCATGATCCATTCCGACCAGGGGTCACAGTTCACTGGCAAAG
>Ga0316204_10005042_pt1 | contig 22560 bp, 14 predicted proteins | sample 6monrhotite_MG_2_FD_205661 | JGI IMG/M metagenome (GOLD analysis project Ga0316204, IMG submission 205661) | Microbial mat bacterial communities from mineral coupon in-situ incubated in ocean water Damariscotta River, Maine, United States -... | ecosystem: Environmental > Aquatic > Marine >... | reverse complement strand
TCGTTTTGCTTATAATCAACAAAAAGGTTATAGCATGTTATTTGTAGATGGTGATGACTACGTCACCTCAAGCGAATTTTCAATACTGCTCTGTGAAAATAGAGCCATTGGACTTAATGTTATAAACCCTGCTAGCCAGGACGAGAAAAAGCTACTGCTAGATCTCTATAATAATGGCTGCCTTTATTTAAGCGAATAACCTATGCAATATTCACTTAAATTAACCCGCTGGGATAAAGACCAAGAAAGCTTAAGCAAAGTCCGTCGCAGTGTTTTCATAGAAGAACAACAGGTTCCCGAAGAACTGGAATGGGATGATGACGATAAAACGAGTGTGCATGTACTTGTGACTGATAACAACATCCCCATTGCAACAGGCCGCATAAAAATGGACGGCCATATCGGGCGTATGGCGGTATTAAAAAATTATAGAAACAAAGGCGTTGGCTCTGCTGTTTTAGAGGCGCTTATCAATTTTTCTAAAACACTGAAAATGAAATCTGTTTATCTACACGCACAAACTACCGCTATCCCCTTCTACGAAAAACACGGCTTTAAAACTAGCTCTGAAGAATTCATGGATGCGGCTATTCCACACAAGTCAATGACTCTGGACTTATAAAATGGCTGCTTTCGATTTCACAAATTTTGAACGCAAGGGAAACACTGAAAACGATATTCGGCTAAATTCTGCAGAAGAAATATCAGACGCTGTCATACAAGCAACAGAAAACACCCTAAGAACCATAAAAATCTTCACCCCTGATTTAGAAGCAGAAATATACAACAACGATGATTTTAGAAAACAGCTACTAACCTTTACACAAGGAAACCGACACGCACAAATTCAGATATTGGTGGATGATATAAGCACAGCATTACAAAGTGGCCACAAGTTGATAGGCTTAGCTCAGCAGTTATCTTCTATCGTTACAATTAAAGATACACCTGCCGACTATCAAGGTATGCACATTTCGTTTATATTATTTGATCAAGCAGACTTTATTTTTAAGCCAGATAGTACGTCTCATAATGCCATCTCATCCAGCTGCAAAAATAGATCTAATAAATTGCACGAGTTTTTTACATTGGGCTGGAATCAGGCTGAGCAGAATAGTCATACAAGAAGGCTCAGTATATAAATCATCCATTTTATTGAGTGAAACTCACTTACGACCTTTTCTCAATTATTAAATTCAATAAAAAAAGCACCGTAGTAAAACTACAGTGCTTTTAATTTTTAAGTATATCCTATCTCTTAGTAAGGATAATTAGCTAGATACTTCCTTCTGTAGCCAAACATCAGGACTAACCATATAAAAGAAATAAGAGCCAGCCCAAATCCAGCACCAGTATCAGGATCATCAACTTCATATTCCAAAGGCACAATAACAACAGCACCCCCACCTGCTACAAAGAGATTGAAATTAATACTGTTTCCATCCAGTTCAGCCCCACCATCCACAATAGCTGATCCCGGCACGGTGTCGACATCATCCGTGTCTATCGATACCATATTCCATTCAGTATCTGTGGCAGGTACTGCTGACCATGGATAAGAATTTAAATTTCCACCTGTAAAGAGTAAACCTGCAGCAAAATCACGAGCTGGGGCTACCTCACCGGCATCATTTGGATCAACTTTCTGTCCGGTATTCCATACATTCACTACGTCAACATTGGTTTGCCCGCCCCAATCAATCAACATATGAGCGCCTATTTGATTGCTTGCCACTGTCATGGAAATTTGAGTGCCTCCGCAGTCAGTGGTACCGGCTTCTAATTGTCCCAGACTACAAGATGTATCAAATACAAATGTTTGAGACGCAACGCCAGGCGCAGGTTTAAACACACGAATATGATGAGCTGTCCATGGTGCAGTAGTCGCACCTACCGTTAAATCACTGCTTGATGAAAGTCTCATATTCCCAAATGCTATACTAGCTGGATCATTGGTAGTAATACCGTTCCAGTTTGCATTGACATCATTTGCACCTCCTAGGGTAGCACCCGCTCCAGATAACACGGTCATATTGCTTGCATCTGTAATTATGTCCAGATTGAAGTTTGCCTGGTAATTCAGGAATGGGCCATCGACCATTTTGCCACCTGGCAAGCCGTCACCATCAACATCCTGTGAAGCCATACGATACTTAGTCGTAAGTGCAGGAGGAAGAGACCATGGATAAGGACCGTATCCTATAGACTGGTGCAATAAAGCTCCAGGGCCTACGCCAGGAAACACCTCATCAACATTCCATACTAGAACAACATCTATATTGCTGGTAGTACTCCAGTCAAACAAAACATGTGCACCGATTTGTCCAGGGCCCACAGTCATACTAACGTATTGCTCTGTTTGTGTTGGACTGGTTTGTAGTGGGTTGTTGCAGTCTGTAATGCCAGATTCAAGCTCCGCCACTGAACAGGTCGTATCAAAGTTATAGGGTGTCCCACTTGGTCCAAACACACGAATATGATGCGCAGACCAGTTCTTGCCAGAAAATGGTGTAGTAGACGATATTTGCATATGACTGAAGTCGGTGTCCGTTATACCCACATTGAATGCACCATCCCAGCTTGCAATAACGTCATTGGTACCACCAAAGGTGGTACCACCCTGATCAATCATAGTGAAATTACTTGCGAAGTATTGATCTTCCTGAACCACACCCACCACTATATTTACTGTACCTTCAGCTGAGGTTTTAACACCATCTGATACCACATATTTAAACTGATCTGTATCGTTGTTAAAACCCGCATCAGGGATATACGTATAGTCACCGGCTGGCGTAATAGTGAGAGCACCATTTACAGCATCTCCTCCTGGCGCAATACTGAATGTCAAACATCCTGGATCACAGCCACGATCCGTAGTGACTAAATCAACTAAAGATACATAGGTGTCGCTCGGGTTAGCAGCGCTATCTATGTCCACACCTTCCGTTGTACTTATATTAAGGTTAGCTACATTAGGTGGGCTAATAAACGGCGTAACTGTCAGAGAAAAAGATACTGAAGCAGTGGCTGCTATCGGCGTCTCATCATCAGCAACAGTGATGACAATATTATGCGTACCTACATCAGCATCAGTAGTTGTACCTGATATCCTTCCACTTGAGGGATTAATTGCTAGAGAAGCAGGTAAACCAGTTGCGGATAATGTTAACACTTCACCGTGTACAGAATCATCATCAGCAAATGTTGGCGTACAAGCAGTAAATACAGATCGCGCTTCTAATGTAGTTGTTCCACAAGTACCTGCACCAATGGTGGGTGTATCATTCGTATTATTCACAGTAACTGTAAATGGAATACTATCAACACCGCCGGCAGAATCTGTAGCCGTTATAGTAATAGTGCCAGTTGTACCCACATCAGCATTTGAAGGTATGCCACTTATAGTCGCTAGCGTACCACTTGCCTGTGGACCCGATGCCAAATTTGGCGTCATGCTCATCCAGCCAGGATTACCGCTAATAGAATAAGTGATGGTGTCGCCTACATCTACCGCGCTGACAGTAAATAAATAACTTGCATCTTCATCGATCGTAGTCACTTGAGTTCCTGATAAAGCAGGTGGAGGATTAGTTTCCGTCACTGTAATATCAAATGCTGCAAGACTGGCGGTTAAAGCCGAACCACTATCATCGGTTACTGTAATAATGATGCCCTGTGCTACATAGCCTGGCGCAGAGGTTGGTTGACCAGAAAGCGTACAATTATTAGTCCCACCAAATGACATGCCTGTAGGTAATGCCGTAGTTGATGTGTAACTACAACTTACACCGTCACCTGTATCTGGATCTGACACATCAGGAGTAAATGTATATACCTGATCATCTGGTGCATTTAGTGGAGGCACACCCGAAATAACAGGATCATCTTCAAGCGCATTGATACTCACTGATATATTAGATGTTGCGCTGTTATTACTATCGATTGTAATTCCAACTGGAATGGTTAAGGTCTGGTCATAATTTAAATCAGGCGTAATAGTTGCGCCAGTTGCTGAATAACCTGTACCTGCACCTATATATAAAGATTTACTGCCTGCAGTATAAACTCTCGAAGGAAATACCGTTGCATCATAATTAAAATGCCCCGTACTGTCGAAGTCACCTGGATTTAGATTCTGATTAGTATCTTCGTCAGTAGTTAATGGTGCCTTTAGACCTGTAATGGGTGCATCATTTGTAACCGACGCAAATACACCCGTAAATACTGGTGTTTGATCAGGGAATGGATCGGTCTTCATTTTGGTTCCAGGCACGCCATCACCAGCAGGACCAAAATTAGTGGATATATTACAATTACGTCCAGCTTGTATACATTCTGTTATTGTTGAACCATCTGCCGATAAGTCACCAACATCAACAGCTGAAGTTGTAAGATTTCCGTTAGTGTCAATGCTGTCTATATTGAATACAGCTAAAACGGGAATATCATTATTACCGCTCCAGTCAAAGAACAGGTGTAATGCAAACTGACCTTCATTAAGATAATATTGATAACTTGCATCAGCTAAATCCCTATCAAACACCCAGTCTGGATCAGCCTCGAATGCAGCACAATTATCGATACTGCCTGATATACGACAAGTTATAGTAATATTTGAGTCGAGTACATCTACATATCGCTTTACTTGCCATACATATGTGTATAACTGGTCAGTGCCACCCGCTGCGCCATCGTACATTTGAACATCAGCTACATCAGAGACCCAATAGCCGCCTGAAAATGGTGTTGTTGTAACCAGACGGCCCGTACCTGCGGTAAAATTTATTGGTTGACTGACAATTGTATTTGTACCGGGATCCACTGTTGTACCATCAGCGAAAACATTGCTATGACTGGAACCAGCGGGGAACTGACCAGATAAAACACCCGCGGCATCATAAAAATCAAAATTACCATTTGTAAGCGTGTATACATCGGCAGCATTAGCTGCACCAAAGCTCATAAAGACACTTACTATTACTGTTTTAAATATTTTAAATTTCATTACTCTCTCCTCCTTAAACAGGAGTTAAATCTTTGATGAATGACTCGTTAAAATTTTAGACCTAACATAATGCCCATGGCATTTTGCACCATGGCGATAGAACCATTACTGCCATCGACGGGCACTCCTCCTGGTGGAAATGCCGTTGGGCCTTTAATAATTTTTTCCAAACCATGCAAGTAATTCACGCTGATTTCAATATCATCTTCATATTGATAACTAGCACCCAATGTTAGATTGTTTTCAGTGGTGGCAGGTGCCAGCAAATTAAATAACACCTGGTCGTTTGGAATCGGTGCTTCGGCATAAGCCCAACCCGCACGAAGAATAATTTTTTCAGAATATTGGTAATCTGCACCAATTTTATAGCGGGTCTGATCGGTCCAGCCAAATCCCATACCGTTGTTTCCACCCAGATTACAATCTGGTGTATCGAGACCCGGGCATAAAGGATTCAGATCCGTTAAATCTGCTGCATTAGGGCCAGGGTTACCCACAGATTTCACATCATTATAATTAACCTGTTGAATTTCAAAGGCCACATTAATCTCAGGATTGACCTTATATTTAATACCCAAAGAATATTCTTCTGCTACATCAAAATCGCCCTGCTCGGCAAACAGACCTTTGTAGCGATCAAACTCAGACATATTGACTCGGGGCGAGTAATTGATACCAATCGTTAAATCATCAGTTACATCCCATAATGCACCCAGTTTAATGCCTAGCCCATAGCTTGTGTCCCACTGATTGCTGGTAAGAAATTCATTATCACCACTGGAGAAACCCAGCGTACCAAAAGCTTCCAGGCCTCTAGCTTTGAAGCCTTGAAGTCCTGCAACCAGAGACACACCGACGGTCACTTCATCATTCAGTTCATAGGCCAGAGTAGGCAGTATCAACATACGAATTAAATAAACGCCAGTTTTGCCAGCGGCAATCCCGCTGACATTAAAGAATGTATTCGCTGGTTGATCATAACTGGTAACCATGCCGGTACCGACAACAGCAACACCCCAGGACAATTGATCATTAATTTGCTCTGCATATCCCATAAAGGGCATGGGAAAATATTGATGACGACTTCTACCAATACCAATCGAATCTGGAGAATTAGGATCTTCAACAGGTAACAATGCACTGTCATGCTTAATCGCCATTTTAGGATTAAACAATTCTCCACCGATATCAAAGCGAGAAGGGCCTACTTTTGCAGCATTAGCAGGATTATAAGCAATTGAAAGAGTGTCTTGTGCATACGCTACACCTATGCCTCCCATACCGCGTGACTTGGCACCAAAACCTATTAAGTCCATACCCAGAGTCGCATGAGCAATAGATGGCATTAATAGTGCTCCCACAATGGATACCGGAAGTAGTACAGAATTTTTTTTATTCATTTTTCATTACCTATTATTCTAAATAACTTTATTAATAATTAAGTACATAAACGCAACTTCTTAGTAAAGCCCACTAATAACACATAAGATTTTGTAAGATTAATTTTTGTAGGATTAATACGATACGCTCTGCATTTCAGTAAATACCATTAAAAACACATATATACTTACAGCCATTTAAGTTTTTTTTAAGACTGTGATCGACTACAATATACAGACAAATTAAAACGATGTTAAGCAGAATAAACAGATTAAATATAACTTTTTTTCTTGACAATATAGACTTAAATAAAAACATAAATACTCTACATTTATAGAGCCAAGCCCCTTCAAAAACTTTTTTACTCAACCCTTATAGCGCAACTACTATCCATCAAATTTAGTCAGTACAATCTAGTGTAAATTTTTAAATAAAAATATATTTTTAATATATTTTTATTTAAAAAATAACGACTAATTACAGTTCTTACCAAATAACAAAATCAGTTTGATTCACAACTTAATTCCAAACAAAAAAAACGACAGGTTTTCACCTGTCGTTTTTTACACTTCACTAAAAACTGAAATTAAGCAGTTTTACGACGACGTGCTATACCAGCCAGACCTACAAGACCTGAACCGAACAACCATACTGCCGCAGGAACTGGAACTGCAGCTGGTGGTGGAGGAGTACAATCACCTTCATTAACAACTTCACAAATCAAACGACCGCCAAATGCAGGTGTTTGACCTGGGAATGGAGCAGTTTGCATTTGAACACCTGGTAGGCCATCACCATCAGCATCTACAGATACGATATCCATGTATAAGTTACCATTCGCATCAATGCCCTGACCTGTAATTTGCATAACTGCTAATACAGGAATACCTAGGTTAACAGACCAATCAAAGAATACACCAGCAGCCATTTGGCCTGCACCTAATGTAAACTCATAACCTGTTGAAGTATCAAGTGCACCGCTACGAGTTGTATCAGTAGCTGTGTTAGATTCACCTATGTAATCATACCAAGTTGGGTTTGTAACTTCGTATTCAGTACATGAAGATGCTAAACCTGATGCGTTACATGTAGATCGATCACCTGAGAAAGTATCTTCATAAGTTTTGGTAGTCCAGTCAAAGCGATAGTCAGCAGTAGTGCCGTCTGTTGGACCAAAGTACATGCCAGTGAAAGAAGTTGACCATTGCTCACCATTAAAAGGTGTAGTTGAGCTGAATGAACCTTCTTGAGTTGCAAGGTTAAACGTACCATTTACATTAGTATGGCTAGAATCTGTTACGTAGTTACCACTTGCATCATAAAAGTCAAACGAACCACCTGTCATATTCCAAACAGTGTTTGCTTGTGCTGTGCCAGCTACTGCCATAAGGATCGCTGCTGCAACTGTAGTTTTTTTCATATTCATTTTGTTATTCCACCTGTTATACATTTTTAGTTATAAATTGCATATTTGCACAGACGATTAAAGCAACCCCCGTGCCATATAAATTTATTACTTATTTTTCAATAAGTTAGATAGACATAATAAATTATTTACATCGGTACAAGGTTTTTATCAGACCATTATGTAAACCATACCGACAGAGTCGTTACATATTGCAATAATTCTTTGTGAGCTAGTTGAGGACGAATAGCAATATCAACCATAACAATATATTTATCAATAAGTTAAGAGAACATTAACAGTGTAAAAAAAACCGCCAAAGTATGAAATCTGTATAATTAATGACTTACAATTTAAAAAATTCAGCCAGATGTTTAATACTTACCTATCTATGAATAGCATTAGCAAAAGACACCTACTTAGTTATAAGGGGCTATTTTAATGACTTAAATAGTGAGATTAGCGTCAGACTAGGCACTTGCCACCGAGCAGACGCATACAGCTCTATATTAAATACTGTATACGCAGTGGTTCTGGGACTTTTTTTAATAATACCGCTTCTACTCTAAATAACTCAATCAAACAACTAAAGGGGCAAAAAAAACAATGACTCTGGCTTTACACCAGTTAAATAGATAGAATCCGGTGAAATTCATAATCAGCAGATATTACTCTAAAGTGTCTAAACACAACATTCTAAGCAGGTCGAAATTACACAAAGCACAAAAAGCCATTAAAAAAGGCAAGCTTACGGATGCCGCTAAAATTCTCACACTACTATCTAAACAAGACCCTTCAGATGTAGCCACCTTGCTACTACTAGCATCAGTATACGGAGGAATGAAGAATTATCAGGCCGTGGCCGAATACAGCCAAAAAGTTTTGCTACTTGAGCCTAATAACTCCACCGCAATGAATTTCTTAGGAGATGCTTATAGCGCAACCAGGCAATATGACAAAGCCATAGATTATTATAAAAAAACACTTACACTAAAGCCCAATAATATTTCGGTCTTGCATAATCTTGCAAAGCTTTGTGATCGGCAAAACCACATAGACGAGGCCTTAGTTGCATATCATAAAATAATCGACTTAAAGGCAGATCATATTGATGCACTGATTAGCATTATTCAAATTTGCACAAAACAGGGTTACTTCAGGGTCGCCATTAAACACTGCCTAAGTCTTTACAAACTACAGCCAAATAATCACGAAATCCTCATCATTTTAGGTCAATGCTACAGTGGAATCCGAGAAATCGATAAAGCACGTGAAGCATTTATAAAATGCGCTAGGCTTTCATACAAGGTAGCCGAATGCTATACAGCTCTGGCTAAAAATGAACAACATAGCAAAAAATCAAATCACCTAGAAGAAGCGGAAAAATACCTAAACTCCGCCCTTGAAGCAAACCCGACTTATTTAAATGCCCGAGTAGCACAATGTGACAACTGGTATCGTCAAAGAAACCTCCAAAAAGCACATGCAGGCATAAAAGAATTAATAAATGATGGCTATATCAACGCCAATATTCTTGTGATTTATGCTTCTCTTTGCCATCAATTTGATGAATGTGATTATGTTCTAACTGAAGGTGAGAAATTACTCGAGCAATCCAATAAACTACACGTTGACGATAGCGCAGCACTACATTACAACCTAGGACGATTATATGATAAAAACAAACAATATAACCAAGCTTTTAAACATTACCAATTTGCGAATAATTCAGAAAATGTAATTTATCGACAAAATCTCAATGAAGAATATACTGCCAATATCATTGACACCTACACCCCTGACAACTTGAAAAACCTGCAATATGCATCTCTAAAGTCTGAACGGCCCGTTTTTATTGTGGGTATGCCACGCTCTGGAACAACACTTGTCGAGCAAATACTGGCATCACATAAAGACATACATGGAGCAGGTGAACTCCCGGACATGTCCGAAATTTACACTTCATTTATTCCAACAGAATTTGATTATGTAGAAGAGTATCCTGCTTACATCAATAAATTAACAACAGAACAGCTTAATATAACTGCCCAGCATTATCTTGATAAATTAGAATCACACTCCCCAACTGCTTTACGTGTAACCGATAAAATGCCACAAAATTTTTTGCAACTCGGCCTTATTGCGCAATTGTTTCCACAAGCAAGAATCATTCATTGTCACCGCCACCCATTAGACACGATACTATCCATTTATTTTCAGGATTTCAGTAAGGGCCATAACTATTCATTTAAACTGGAAAACATTTATCATTACTACCAACAATATCAAGCACTCATGGCTCACTGGAAAAAAACACTTAAGCTAAACATTTTAGATGTTTCATATAGCAATATGGTGGATGATTTTGAAAACACTTGCAGAGGGCTAATAGAATTTGTAGGACTTAACTGGGATAAACAGTGCCTAGACTTTCATAAATCCAAACGAGCTGCAATGACAGCAAGTTACGACCAGATACGTAGCCCAATATATAAATCATCTATAAACAGATGGAAAAATTATGAAGAATTTCTTGATCCATTAAAATCGATATGCCCTGAGCTATTTAAATAAAATCAGCATATTAATCCAGTACATTAACACTGGCTAATTCTATTAACTAACAAGCATTTTTTACAATGGCTAAAAAAAACATTTTACATACATCAAAATTACAGAAAGCTGAAAAAGCCATTAAAGCAGGCAAACTCAACGATGCAGAAAAAATACTCACAAAATTATGTCAACGGAGTTCTGCCGATGCTTCAACCTGGCTATTGCTTGCCTCAATATATGGTCGCATGAATAACTTTCAGGGCGTTGGTGATTGCTGCCAAAAGGCACTGCAACTTGAGCCAAAAAACACTACCGCAATGAACTACCTAGGAAATATTTACACCGCCAACAACCAACACGACAAAGCTATTGAATGGTATGAAAAATCATTAACCCTAAACACCAATAACATTTCTACACTATATAACCTATCCACATTATATTACTTCAAAAAAAATATAAACAAGTCCTTAAGTTGTTTGCATAAAATCATTGAAATAAAGCCTGAACATTTTGAAGCACTAACTAATTTAACTAGAATTTACTGTGAAAAAAGTCTTTTTAAACATGCCACTCAATATTGCCTGAAACTTAATGAAATCCGTCCAGGTAATGTAAAAATACTCGAGCAACTAGGCGCCTGCTACTACAATACTGGACAGACAGATAAAGCAAGAGACATTTTCCAACAAACTCTTAAACTCGTCGACAACCCCACTAACACATTAATAAAACTGTCAGAGAATGAATTAAATAGCAACCAAGTAGATTCACTAAAAAAGTCCGCCGAATATCTGCTAACAGCGTTCAAAGCGAACCCAACATCTTTGGAAGTAAAAATAGCACAAGCCGGTTTATGGTATAGACAAGGCGACTTTACCAGAGCCCAAAAGCAAATCAAAGAACTGATCAATGAAGGCCATATCAATGCCAATTTAATTATTACGTATTCTGCATTTTGCCACCATTTTAATGATTGCGAATTCATTATTAATCACGGAAAAAAGTTGCTCGATAAAAAAAATGAAATTACAGGCGAACAACGTATTCGACTGCACTTTAATCTTGGCCGCGTTCTTGATAAATTAAAAAATCACAAAGAAGCATTCCAACATTACCAACAAGGTAATAATTTAGATAGCCCTATTTATTCAGAAAAAAGAAATGCTGACTACATAAACCGTATCACCACTGCTTATTCGTCAAATAATTTAAAACTGTTGAAAAACTCCTCAATAAAAACTGATTTACCTGTATTTATTATTGGTATGCCTCGCTCTGGAACATCATTAGTAGAACAAATAATATCATCACACTCAGACGTGCATGGCGCTGGTGAACTTAGATATATTAGCCAACTATCTGAATCGTTTATACCTGAAAAATTTGACTTAATAGACTCTTTTCCAGAATATATAATGAAGCTAACGACAGAACAGCTAAATACCAGCGCCCAACATTATCTAGATAAGCTAGGTAAATTTTCCACCACAGCTTTACGCATAACCAACAAAATGCCACAAAACTTTCTTTACATTGGGCTTATTAAACAACTATTCCCCAAGGCAAAGATTATTCATTGTAGCCGACATCCGCTAGATACAATTCTTTCTATTTATTTTCAAAACTTCAGTAAAGTTCATGACTACTCCTTCAGACTGGAAAATATTGCTCATTATTATCAACAGTATCAGCATATAATGAACCACTGGAAGCAATCACCGGATATAGAGATACTAGATGTCCCTTATACAAATTTAGTGAATAACTTTGAAGACACCTGCCGAAGTATGATTTCTTACATTGAACTGGAATGGGATGAGCAATGCTTAAATTTTCATAACTCAGAACGAGAAGTCACATCTGCTAGCTTTGATCAGGTACGTAGTCCGATATATAAATCCTCACTTGACAGGTGGAAACATTATGAAGAATTCCTTGAACCTCTAAGTGCAGAACACCCTGAATTTTTCAGATGATAATAGAATTTATGATTAAGTTATAATCATAATGTAGACACTTTTATAAATAAATACACCTCACTAACCAAATAATTATTAGATACTAAAAAACCCCTTAACAATCATTTATATATTAGCATAAATGCACCAAGCTTAATAAAATCATATTTATTCACATACTTAATACAGCAGAAAAAAGCATTGAACAAGACCTCATTATATTTTCATTTTTAATGAAGATAATGTTTAACTGATTGATTTTGTTAAAAAACGAAACTTTACAAAATCTCTATGATATTATGCACACAAATTATCAACTCCCTAAAATATTTTATCTCAATAATCTCGTGAAAAATTTTCATCAACACTAAACAATAATAAATCATCTGAAATACATTGGAACCATATTATGGCAACGAAATTCTGGATATAGTTGAAAATTACTATGCAAAAGATATTTTGATGTCTATTATCATCTTTTTTCAGAAAGATTAACTTAGAGTAATCGTTATAAAATCACACCTATAAATACAGAGACTGATTAACATGAATGATATTATTTTAGTATTAGGTGCTTGGGGCAGCGGAACCACAGCCATTACAGGTGTGCTTGACCGCCTTGGCGCCTATACCTGTCCACCTCATTTTAATACAAATGATCCACGAACCCTTTGTTCGTATGAATCTGTGGATTTAAGAAATATTCTTCTCAGGTATATAAATGAACAGGATATTACAATTATTGGCAGACGAGATCATTTGATTGCAGAACTACAACAATGGTTCAAGTATATATCAGAAAACAAGGCTCTTAATAATCAGACTATTGCAGTTAAACACCCCTTGTTATCAATTATTGTCTCTGATTTATTACCTGCCCTTAACCCTAAAATCATTACAGTTAAACGCCCCTACGAGGATATAGAGCGATCACGTATTCGCCGTAAATGGCCGGCCATTTACGGGAAATTAGGCGCGCAGCAGTTAAATAACAGCGCCACTAAAAGCTTAAAGAAGACTGATGCTGATGTCCTAAATGTACCATATAAAGAATTATTAAAATCTCCCGATAAATATATTTTGAAAATAGCTGAATTTTGTGCGCTTGATAATGATGCTTTAAAAATTGATAACGCGATAGACTTCATAAGAGTATAATTTGACTATCTATTTTACTTACTCGGTATATTTTGACACAAATAATAACCCCATTGATGACCACTAATAATTTACATTATAATTAGCATATTTATATTTCCCATGCTTTACAATATAAATAATACTGTTATTTTTATATGTGATTAATTTTAAATCCTGCTTTTTAGTGAAATCCTAGAGAGGAGATTCGCAACCAAAATTATTTTATGGACAAGCAAACATCATCATGCCTTTAGTCTCTATATTAGTTCCAACATATAACCGCAGGAAGTTCATTCCTCAGTTGTTAAGAAATTTTGAAAAGCAAACATTCCCCCACAATGACATGGAACTTATTATTGTCGATGACGGAAGCGAACCTGTTGATGATTTAATTCAAAAATCAAAATACCATAAAACAGGAAACGGTACAAATTCCAGAATAATTTATAAGCGATTAGATCAAAGAATTCCATTGGGAGAAAAAAGAAACCTGCTTAATGATATTTCGAAGGGTGAGATAATTATTACAATGGATGATGATGACTGGTATTCTGCCGAGTATGTGAAAACAATGGTTCGAACACTCAATAAGAGTAATTTACTTATTTGTGGTGCAAGTAAAATATTTACATATTTATCTGAATATAAAGCCATACTAAGACTTGGCCCCTATGGTGAGAATCACACCTGCAATCACTTAATGGGTTATAAAAGAGAATATCTCACTAATCACGAATACGATTCTGAGCTTATGTCGGGCGAGGAAATAGGCTTTACCAATAACTTCACAGAACCCATGATACAGATTGAGAACTCTGAAAGAATTTTTTTGTTGATGCGGCATGGAGGTAACACAGTAGATCTGCAAAAACTGCTTAGTCCAGTGGGACTTGATTACCAACACCCAGAGAAGGGCCTAATTGAAACAGCAAAATACAAGGATCTCATAAAAAGAGGTATATCGCCTGTATGCTTAATGGATATGAAGTTTAAAGATTTCGTAAAAGATAAGGACGAGCGAAAATTTTACCGCGATGTATTTGGTTAGTAGCGGTAAATATAATCCAATCATATGAAGTGTTTTTGCGTTTAAACCGAGACTGTAGCTCAATGATTATGAGTTGAAATTTTTAAGTTAGTTACAGAAGACTCATAGTCTCTCTCGTATAACGCAGAAATCATTTCAAAAATCTCTATAAAAATCTGTAGAGTTAAAATCAAGAGTCGCGGATACACCCTCCCGTTAACTACTCTACTCATTCAATTAATATTTGCATCTAATGAAACGACAACACCCGATACTGGATCACCATTGATATCAAATGCCTGGGCTGTTTGCAGTTGCAATGGTTGCGCACCCTGAATTTGATCTAGTACAGCCGTACCTGCAATATAAAATTTGAAATCAATAAAATTAGTTAACTGCTGTGATTGTGTTGGTACTATTAGTGCTTTTAATATATTGACTTCACCCCTTGGCATTATAATATCTTTCCACATAATACTTTTAACACTCTCTCTTGGATTAATAATATGAGCCTCTCCAAGATGAATAAATTCCAACTCCATTGCATAAGGTATAGTTGGGCCATTAATAGTAATTTCAAAATAGGGTGAACGTTCCATGGACGTTAACTGATCAATGCTCAAAGGGCCATTGCTTTTCACATTAAAGATATCTGCAGTGCCTGTACTGCTTAAAACCTCTACTACTGATGATATGCTTTCACCAAATACATTATCAAGTCGTATGGTTGTTTCACCAGCGGGCAAGGTAACAGGTAAATCAATAAATGCTGTTGTTTGCCACCAGTCATTATCACCGTTTGTATAATTATAATTAATGACCGTTGCATAAGCGCTTGCAGATTTGTAATCTTCGTTATTGTCTATTTCTCGACCTACAATAAGCCATGACACTGGATCCGGATAAAGATTAATTATTGCTCTTACCGCCGGGTCATCAGGCAGATAAACAATAGGAGCTCCAATCGATGGCGTTATTGTGACTGTTGTGTTTGAGCGTTTAAACTGTTTTTGCCAGCCCATTGCCACATTGACAGTTTCACCTGCTCTAACTGTATTAGGGTAAGTTTGCACTCCGGAGCAAGCGCTTATCAACATCACAAATATGAACATTAAAGCCCATCTTACTTTTTTCATTCTCTTATTCCTAAAATCATTGCAGTATTTTTTGATATATGTTGATCAAGTCGGCGTTATTCATTTGACCGTCAGGAGAGCCAAGCGGATACAGGTCTCCATGAGATAATTCAAGAGATGTAGGTGTAAGCTCTCCCTGTGTAATTCGACGAGCAATAATATAGTCAGCCACATTAAGTACACCGTCGGGGCTACCCAGCGGCGCCAGATCACCATCCATATAATTGAACACTATAGGCAACGAATCACTAGCATCACCCAGGCCATCACCATCGGTATCTGCACTACTGGGATTTAGGTCAACTCCTGATGTGTATTGATAAGCATCACCATCAAAAGCAACTTCATAGTAATCATCTAAACCATCTCCATCAGTGTCTACCAACAAAGTATTACTACCAATAACAAGCTCAAGCGCATCCGACAGGCCATCATTATCATCATCAAGATCACAGGCATTACCTTGAATGTCAGAATCTGTATCAAGCTGGTTGCTGTTTGTGATTAGTGGGCAATTATCATCATCATGATTTACTAAATCTTGGTCTGCATCTAGACTGATACGTCCATAACCTGTGCGGTAGTCATAACCAGCTACCGACACATCACGTGCTGTAGAAATTAACCGATTGCGTAGCTGTAATGGTGTATATGTAGGATTTTGCGCCAAAACTAGAGCTGCAGCACCGGCAGCATGAGGAGATGAACCTGAGGTACCAGCAAAACTGCTACTGAGAGAGGTAACTGTTCTGTCAGTGGCGGCGATTTCAGGCTTTTGTAAGCCATTGGTTGTTGGACCTTCTGAACTAAACGACTCAGCGCTATCATTTAAACTAACAGCTCCTACACTCAATACTGAAGCACAATCAGCCGGCTGAACCAGACTACTAGCGGTTGTTTTAACACTTAGGGACGGCCCTAGAGAAAATAAAGTTAGGGGAATATTGGCAGTACTTGCGGATTTTTTGCTTACCACAATATAGTGGGTAGCTGTTACTGCCGCCGTATAAGAAATCTCCTCATAAGGATACCAGCCACCTCCAGATTGCCTATTCTCAGAACTAGCAACCAGAACCCCGCCGCTGTCAGGAACGTCGTCGTATAAATACAGATTGTAATCAGTTCGGCTTCTGGGGTAATCATCCCAATTTAAAATGAGTGTGTTTGTTACTCCCGCTGTAAGGTTAATTGCATTGTAATTCTGCCCTGCTTTAAATTCATGCTGTAGATTTGAATCTGCATCTAAAAAATCCCCAAGATAGTGTGCATTGCGAGAGTTGCCCATCGCATTGACCCATTGGATACCATAGGATTCAGCCTGATTGGTCGTATCACAAATATCGCCGGTACCATCGTAAAATGCTGCACCAAACCAGCCTACCGAGTGATTAATGATTTTGACGCCAGCAGCATTCATATCCAGCATGGCCTGCTGCAGCTGTTGAATCGTACCAACTTTAGCGAGATATAGCTCTGCCGCTGGCGCCATATCGTAAACAATTTCGGCTACATTCGTCCCATGAGTATACCCACCATAACCTGTATTCGTGTAATCAATAATCGATAATGATAAGGGCAAGTCACCTGTACTTTGTGAAAGAGCATAGTTAGCAAAACCCAAATCAATAACACCAATTTTGACACCCTGCCCAAAATTGTTCAGCGCATGCATATCGTTAGCACCTAATATATCAACGCCTTGAGAAGTTACACCAAGAGGTGCGTGAGGAAAAGGCAAACGAACATGTGAAGATGTGCTTAACTGTCTCTTGAGCTCAGGTAACTTATTAATGGGAATTTGAATTTCATGCCGCTTGCCGAACTTATAACGTAAATCACCTCGTAACAGACGGACACTATCCATATCACTGATTGAAGCATCTGATTCAATAACTACTGTAATGAGTTGATTTACACCTGGTGTAGTACGCATAAAGTTATCTACTTTATGCTGAAGCCGTGAAGAAAACTCACTTGAATCAGTAACTGACATCTTTACTGCATAAGCCGTAGATGAGCAAAGTAACGCCATGCCTAAAATCATAAAAAAAATGAGCTTACCAATATAATTCATCATCATAAATATATAACTCAATATAATACTTAATGTTACTTTAGCAATAAAAGCGCCAACGTAACTTAAGCTTACTAATTCAATGACATACAGACATATATAAATATAGTTAAAATCTATTTATGATAAGAGTGTAAATTTAATCGACACGCATATTAAAACATATGCCGAATAGGAAAATAATAAACTGAATTGATAGAGAAGATAGCAAAGTGGTATAGACATGCCTACACCACCCTACTTTACTTACTCTAGCTTGAACTGTACGTTATTCCAATACTTCGGGAAACAATCACACGGGAGAAGAAAATTTCTGCCAAAAAATTATCTACTAGCCCAACTCAAAGCTATATTTGGTTAATAAGCTTCTGAATATCTTCCTTGCCTTTAAACACTGCATCACTTTTTAAAGCAGCTTCCAGATGTGATTTTGCTTTATGTTTATCACCACTCATAAACAAAGCGTAACCATAGTGATACTGCACTTCAGCTGAAGTTTTAAAATTATCTATTATTTTTTGATATATAACGAGCGCATTATCATATTGCTTAGTATTGACATAATACCAAGCGACAGTTTCCTGAAAAGAAGGATTGGCAGACTTCTCAATAGTAGTAATTAATTTTGATATCTGATTTAAATGTTCATCATCATTCATATATTCTAAAACAAATGAAGCATAATTATTAATTAAAGATGTATTATATGGATTCGCTATTAACATCTCCTTGAATAAATTATCCGCCTCTAAATACTTTGATTTTGCGATATAAAATCTAACCAACTCAATTTCGACATTTAATTTTTCTTTAGAAACTTCAATTGCCTTCTTAAAATAATCAATAGCCTTAACACTATCTTTGTTATAAACCGCTATCTTTATAAGCCCCTCATAAGCATGGACCCAGTCAGCCTGAATGATTAAAGCCTTGTTATAATTGTCCTCAGCTTCTTTGAACTTTCGATCGAAATAATACAGATCACCTAAAGCCTGTAATGCGGGCACTTGTCTGTCTTTATTACGGGACTCAGCATTTAAAAAAGAATACAGCTCGCTTTTTTTCTTATTTAATAAATAAGCATCAATTAAAGACCGGTATACCAAATATGGCTCTTTAGTTTTAGATAATGCCAGCTTAAAATCTTCAACTGCCAGATCATATTTTTCCGTTTTAGTAAAAAACATTCCACTGAGTTGATAGACTTCATAGCGGGCTGGAAAAACAGACTTCATGTGATCAATAAGATCCAAAATATCATCTTTTTTGCGTAAAGCAGCTAAAATTTTAAACTTTTGCTTTAATACATCAAAGTTTGTTTTAAACAAATCTGCAGCATTATTTATAACATTTAATGCCATATCAATATTGTCATTACTAGCAAGAAAATTTGAGAAATCAATATACGCCTGAAAATTACCTGGCACTATATTTATAGCTTCCTGAAGACTAGATATAGCTAATTGCATATTGCCCTGTTTTTTTAATGCCTCAGCTAATATGAGAGGTGCTTCTTTATGATCGGCCTGTTCTTTTACAACCAGCCTTAATGTGTTAATTGCATCATCTAGATTATTAGTTAAAAAATCTAATTTACCTTTTAGGAATAACGCATCTAACTGCTTTCTATTATTTTCAAATACTATATCAAGCAGATTTTTTACTTCATCATATTTTTTTTGTTTAAAATAGATGTTGGCTTTTTTTACTCGCGCTTCAACAGCCAAAGGCGACAATGAATCTGCAGCTATTATTTCATCTAATATGGAGATGGATTTTTCATACAGACCAACAGAAAAATAATAATTAGATAAGGAGTATTTAACCCCTAGCCTGTCAGGCTGACTCTTGATGATACTTTCTAATTCAGTGATAGCGGTTTGCATACTTCGATGTTGCGCTAAAAAATTAATTAATGTAGTTGTACGTGCGAGATCACCTGGGTTCTCATGAAATTCGTTTCTAAGAATTTTTTCTGCTTTACCAAGCTCATTATTACTTACATACAATGCAACCAACGCAGCTTTATATGAATACTTATCAGGCTTTAAGCTAATAACCTTATTTATAGTCCCTTCAGCTTCAGCATATAAATTTAGTTTAGAATACACATCTGCCAAAGACATTAATAATTGCATGTTTTCAGGATTTTTTGATATGCCTTGCTCAAATAACTTTATAACATCTTTATGGCGGCCTTCAGCGAAATACAAATAACCCAGTGTATTATATGCATTTATGTGGCCACTATTTTTATCAATAATACCTTTAAGAATATTTTCAGCCTCTATATTTTTATGTTTTTTAATTAAAATTGTAGCTTTTACTACGCCTGCCTTTTCATTAAAGCTAGCGTTTTTTTCAACTTCATCAAGCAGTTTATCCGCATCATTTAAATAAACTTCATAATCAGTAACTGAATATGCTTTTGCCAACGCAATTTTAGCTTCATCAAAATTTGAATTTAACTCTATCGCCTTTTTATAAGAATTAATTGCCTTACCCAATTCTTTTTTAAAATAGCTAACCTCACCCAATAAAAAATGACTCTCCGCATTTTTGGGGTCTATTTGTAAAGAATTTTTTAATTCAATTCTAGCTTTTTCAAGGCTATTGTTCTGGATATGATTTTTAGCTTTTTCTATATATACTTCTTTCCTATCTTCCGCGCCGCCACAAGCAATTAAGCCACTTCCAATCGCTATAATAAAAACTAATGTTAACAATCTAGTCACTCGATACTTCATTACTTATCCCCATAATTTTGACATTTAAGCCATACTTTATTTTTAATACAGATTTTGTATGACTTTCAATAAATTCTATTTATAGACTTAATCTGCGTATTGTTTTTTTGTTTATTAAGCTCATATACCTAAACACTAATATTTAATTTTTGCATCAAGTCATATAACGTTGGTCGACTGACACCCAATAACGCTGCAGCAGGTGAGACCTTTCCACTAGTATGTTTAAGTACTTTAGTAATCACGGCAAACTCTGCTGCTTCTCTCACTTCTCTAAGATTAAACGTATCTAGTTCTATAGTTTCATCAAATACTTTTAACTCTAAATCTTCAGCTGTGATTTTTTGTCCATCGGCCATAATAACTGCACGTTTTATTCTATTTTTAAGCTCGCGGACATTACCTGGCCAATCATGAGATTGCATTGATGATAAAGCATCTTTTGTAAATCCTTTTAGCTTTTTACCCTGGTCTTTATTCATCTGTTCAAAAAATGAGCGAGCAAGTAATAGGACATCACCTTCTCTGTCTTTTAAAGGCGGAATGTTAATTGGAATTTCATTTATCCGATAATATAAGTCTTCTCTGAACTCATTTTTAGCAATCTTTTCTTCTAAATTTTGATGTGTAGCACAAATAACACGCACATTAACTGGAATTTCCCCTCGCCCACCTATACGCTCTACAACACGTTCCTGCAAAAACCGTAATAACTTAGCCTGCAAAGGGAGCGGAAGCTCTCCCATTTCGTCAAGAAACAATGTTCCACCTTCTGCATACTCGATTTTACCAGGTGTTGTTTTCGTTGCTCCCGTAAATGCACCTTTCTCATAACCAAACAGTTCACTTTCTAGCAAGTTTTCAGGTATAGCAGCACAGTTAATTGCGACGAAACGACCTGTAATAGATGGGTTTTTCCCATGCAATGCTCGTGCACAAACTTCTTTACCAGTACCACTATTACCTAGCAACAAAACTGTTGCATCAGAAGGCGCTACTTTTTCAACTCGCTGACATACCGTTTGCATTTGAGGGCTACTAGTAATCATTCCTTCCATTGGAACATCTACATGTTCCATTGTTAAACGGCGGTTTTCTTCCTCTAGCTCGAACACATGATAAGCACGAGTAACTATTTGATTTAATAATTCAGAATCTATAGGCTTTTGATAAAAATCATAAGCACCAGATGCTACAGCAAGCACGGCATTAGATCTATCATCATTACCGCTAACAACAATCACTTTAGTGTTGGGTGCATTAGATAAAATTTCTTCAACAGTTGCCAGGCCTTCGGTAGTGCCGTCTGGGTCTGGAGGCAAGCCTAAATCTACTGTAACCACCGGGGGCTTTACTTTTTTAATTATTTTAAGCGCTTCTTCACGCCCCCCTGCAATGAACACCTCAAAGTCTTCGAAACTCCATTTCATTTGTGTTTGTAAACCTGGATCGTCTTCAACTACTAATATTTTTTTATTACTTTCCATCAACTTTTCTATTGTTATTATATTGTGGTCGACAGATTTTGCACCAGATAATCCCGCTAAGCAAGGATGATATGTCGGAATTTTTTACTATTTTCTATGGTGTAAATAATATTAGATTGATTGATGTGAACTTCCATGGAAAATGCTATTAATGTAGTCTTTAATCACTAATCGGCTCATAAGACAAAGCTATTTAGAATATTACGATAAACTTAATTAAATCTAATTAACCAGCATTAATTGATGAAATAGCCCTGTCTAAGACTTTTTGAAGACTTTCAATTTCAATCGGCTTTGCATAAAACTCAAATGCACCCTGCTCAACTACTTTTACAGAATTTATTGTCTTTTCAGACGCTGAAACGACTATCACTGTAGTAGCTGGATCACGCTCTAAAATAGCAGCCAGTATTGAAAAACCTTCACTCGTACCGTCTACATCGGGCGGTAACCCCAGATCGAGCGTAACGAACTGTGGGTGATGCTTTTCAAACAGCTCGATCGCATTTTGTCGAGAACCGGCAGTTATAATATTGAAGCCTTCTATACCCCATTTTAGCTGAGTACGAATACCCTCGTCATCATCAACAATAAGTAGTAGTGGTTTAGACATCGCGCTTTAACTTATCATGCTCACTC
>Ga0316204_10005041_pt1 | contig 22563 bp, 19 predicted proteins | sample 6monrhotite_MG_2_FD_205661 | JGI IMG/M metagenome (GOLD analysis project Ga0316204, IMG submission 205661) | Microbial mat bacterial communities from mineral coupon in-situ incubated in ocean water Damariscotta River, Maine, United States -... | ecosystem: Environmental > Aquatic > Marine >... | reverse complement strand
TAAACATGTTAGATATAGGAAGTTGCAAGGAAGCCACAGCACCGGCTAATTGTCCTTCTGCATTTTTTTGATGAGCGACAATCAAAGGCATCATAAACGGTCTTACCGATGGGTCGTCAGCTAGCCAGTCTAGGATATATTCATAGTCCTGCAAACAGATGGCCACAGCATGCGGAAGAGTACAATGTTTTGGATTCGAATTACGCAATTTCCAAATCACCGCCCTTAAAATACTGATCGCATTATCTGCCCAGAAGTCCGATTTTTCAATCCACTCCTTCTTTAAATTCTTCATAATAGTATCAGCAATTTCTTGCGCTTGAAGCGAGCTTGTGATGTTCGATGGATCTAATGGATTTACTTTAACACTTTGAAGTGGATTAGAGAAATTGATTATTGCGAACTCCGCAGGCTTTTGCTTAATAGAACCTTGCTTATAAAGTACTTCAGCACGTTTAATAGAGTTGAATGCTGCTAAGCCTAGCGTTGTAGGGTTCCCTTTATAGTCATAAATCATAGCGCTAAAACCTTTAAGCGCGGACTGGTGGATAATAGAGTCCACCCACGACCCGCTTTTGCCAGATCCTGGACCACCTTCAATATAAATGCCCTGAAAAGGGTTGTGGATTGTCAGCTGACCTTTGTCGGTTTCGAAGCTATAAGAAAACTCGTTTTCCTCAACGTTGCTGACTGTTTCGAAAATTGTATCCTCAACCAACGATTTTCTGAAGGTCTGAGCTGCTTTATATACCCAATAAAATGTGAAGGCAGCGACAACAGGAAACACCCAAACATTATACAAATAAAGAGGAAGGAAACCCATTATAAATAATGCTGACAACACTACAGCAATAATGCGAAACGAAGTCTTTTTCTTTTTATCTACTCCTCTATTCATTTTAAAATTGGGGGAAGAAACGGCAACACCGAACATAGCCCCAACGATGAAAAATCGCATTATATGTTGATGACTATGAAACAACATTATAGCCGCTTTTATAGAGTTGTAGAATGGTACTCGATACAATTCCAGATACATCAAATAATGTATAGACATTATAGAAAGTCCAATTAGAAAAATGCCCATCGCGGCAAAAAATAGATTTCGTTTGTGTTCTTGATCAGATCCGCTCATAATTATATATTTAAATCTTTGCTTTTTCGCTTTTTACCTGGTGTGCGTCTTGTGTCGTCCTGATGAGACTCAACTTGAATTGAATTATGAATGTGATTTTGGATGTCTTGAACCGACATATTACCATGCATATCATCATCGGCTATAACCTCATTTTGAGATTCAATTGCTAGTTCTAAATGGGACAATTCCAGCCCGTCTAGCAATTCCTTTTGTGAGAAATATATTTTAGTTCCTTCGGCTACCCTAGCGAAGCACTTAGTCCCATTTTGTCTAGATAAGTTTACACCTAGTCCTGACAGACACTCGTAAAAATGTTCCTTGCTATTTGCCTCTTTAACCGCCATAACCAGAAGCTCCCTGGTTTTGTTTATCTCAACCGCTTTCAAATCCCGTTGACGTTTATAACTGAAGTAGCCATCTATACCATTATATGTGGCTTTTCTTTTTCCCGCAAACAAAACAAACTCGCTCGCTTTGAAGACCAACGGAGATTCTATTTTGGTTGATCTATAGTCAATTCCATAAATACCCTTTGAATTACTATGCTCTGTGACTCTAATTCCATATTTGGATGCCAATACTTCTTTGTATTCACTGTAGCTCTTTGATCGCCTTAATGCATTTTCAATCGATTTTAAGGTAAATTCACGTTGCTGAGAATAGGTGAATGCCTTTTGCTCAGATAGAGTCCCTATTTTGTCATAGCTGAATCTTGGAGGTAGCTTATTCTCTTTCACATTAAAGGATTCATTATTCAAACCATATTTATAAAAGTGGGCTCCTGACTTTCCAAATCTCCTGATGTAAAGGTTCTTGTCAGCTTCCAAAAATTCGACAAATTCTCTCCGTGAACTTGACATCAACCTATACTTGTCCAATTTCTCTACTAGCTGCTGTTTCTTGGATTTGTATATAAACCCTTGACTATCCATTGATCTATATGCCATACTATACCATTCGTCACCTAGATGCTTAACAATGTCTTTGGCTTCTACATTCTGGTTGTCTGGGAATCTATTCCGGTAGACCGAGGTGATTTCATTCAGCACTCCCCTACTCGCTGCTTTCTTAATTCCATTGCTAAATGCATAGCGTTCAGCCAAATCAAGATTGTAGTTTTTGTTTTCTGACTTTTTGGATGCAACTGTCAAGCCGTACTTCTTCTCGATAGCCCGGCATATAGCAATTGTATCTTTCTTGTATTTCGTGGACAAAAACTTCAAGGGACGACCCTCGTCATTAACATTAGTGACAACAACATGGTAATGCTGGTGCTCCTGATCGTAGTGACGATATATAGTGATGGGTCTATCCTCACCAATTCCCATTTGATCTCTCCACTCTTCCCAGATCTTCAAAAAAGTAGAATCATCCAGTTCATCACTAGGATGAAACGAAAACGGGATGTCTATTCCATCGGTTGTGGTTCTTGAGTTTTCATCCGCGATTATATCGTAGTAAGTCGCTCTTTCCATATAGGTCATTCCATCGCCTATATTTGAGTAGATCATCTCTGAAACTTCAGATTTCTTCGATTCGTGATATTGAAACACGCCTTCAAAAGAACCTTTGATCATATTATCTCCTTCCAATTTCGCGATCATGACCTTACCTTAATCATTACCTTACTTAGACCTCCTCTTAAAGATTGAACCTCTCGAAGCACTCTTTCCAGCGTTAAACCATTCATGTCTTTTTCGTCTATACCATTCAAACGCTTAGCAATTTGATTGATGTTTTTCCCAATTCTTTTTAATTCTGTGATTGTTTCTTTGTCAAATACTGCCGTTTTTTGCTTCATTCTTACTGCTCCAGACAGTGCATTATCCCGAACATATTTTGAAAAATTTATCTTTTGATCAGGGTATTTCTGATTGTGCTTAACAATTTTTGCACTAATTATCTCAAGATCCTTTTTACTAAACCTGACAGGTTTTACTATTAATCTTGCCGTATCTGTTTTCTTTCTATTCATGTAAAAATCTTTAAAATGACCGAAGGGATCAACACCTCTCGCTCGAAGCTCCGTCTTCGACAAGTCGGGGAATAAGTATGTCGTTTGCATCGCAAAACGTAATACGTTTCCCCTACTTGCTATCAACCACCGCGATACAAACATAGATAAAAAAATTATCTTTTTGCCAGTTTAATAACTTAATGGGTCGAAAGAGGAAAAACAGTTGTGTTTATAAAGTGCGGGGATTGTGCATTAACACTGGGGAAATCACGGTTCGGATTTAGACCGAATAAGTATCTTTATCTAAGAAGCCGAAACCAACACTCTCCTGTGTCCTGTCCACAAACAGTCTTGTCCACAAGTCCTCAAGGCCACAAAACCACAATAAGTCTTGGCCTAATTAATACACATCTTAATGCATTAGCACATAAATGCAGTTATTAACATATAAATTAGGTTGCTAACATATTTATTAGTTCATTTGTTAATGAGTTAACACATTAATGAGTTACTTAATAAATAAAAGACCATGGCAAAAAGAGCGACAATATGTGCAGTAGCAGCCCTTAAAGGAGGATGCGGAAAAAGCTCATACAACATTATGTTGGCAGATTATCTATACAACGCAAAGAACAAGAAGGTCTTGCTTATAGATTGTGATGACGATCAGCATTCTATATCCCACTGGAGGGAATTTGAAAAGTCAACGGGTGTTCCTGAAGACAAATTATATCCGATTCTATCAGAAATCGACTCTGCTGACGTGGCATCACAAATAAGAGCACTGATAGATCACTACGACTATATCATTATAGATCTACCAGGCAACCTTAAACAAAAAGGCGTCAAGACGGTATACGCCCTAATGGATGTCGTCTTTGTTCCAACACAAGTCGACTACGATACCCTTAAGGCTCATACAAGCTTCTTGAATAAAATGGACGAGGTGAATGCTGACAGAGTTAAAACATTAAAACAGAACTCAACAAAGTATTACGGCTTCCTTGCAAGGGTTAACCCACGAATGACTAATGTAAAGAACATGGTCAATAATTTAGACGGAGGCTTTGACGATCGACTACCTATGTTAGAAACCGTCATACCAGTAATGAACAAGGAATATCAGCAAAAAGTAACTACCCTGGGCTATAGGAATAAATCCAAGTACGGTCATAAATTTAAAATGCTGAGCGAAGAAATGCTAACTGAATTAAATAAACTTAAAAACAAAGCGCTATGAGCGGAAAAGGAAATTACGTAGACCCGTTGGCCTTAATATCCAAAAAGGTAGAGGGGGAGAACAATGAGGGGAATTCTCAGGAAGCAACCCCGGCAGCGCCAGCAAAGACAACCACGAAAAAAGCTGCCGCGAAAGCGGATGCTAATCCAAAGCCGCAAGCAAACCCAGGTGTTCAAACTCCGCCAGAACCAACAACGAAAAAAAAGAAAGGCAAACAGTCCATAGAGGAGCTAGTGAAAAACTACGAGCCCGCTGACGACAGGCGAGAATCGTTCTATTTATACAGAAAGGACAGAGACTTGCTTAAGGCCCTTTCGGTGAAGCTCAACTGCAGCATGCAGGATCTTAACGCGGCCATCATCAACAATGTGTTAAGAGATGTAAATAGGGACGAAGTGAATGAGATCCTAGACCGAGGAAGAAGTGAATTCATGTAGTTGGGTCGATAAAAAACATCAGAGTAGGGGAGGCGAAAGTTTCCCCTTTTTTATATCCTATTAATTATATTTTTGCCAGTTTAATAATTTGCACTACATTAGCAGCGAATTAATCTTACAATCGATTCCCCTCGATAAGGTTTAACAATAAAACGAAAATGATAAAACGACAATTGAAAGATTGTGTCAGGTTTGCTCATGGCAGATCATTACTGCGCCAGTTGGTAATGATCTGCTCAGTGAGCCTACTAAACTTGGCGACAATCAACGAATCCAACGCGCAGAACATTTCAACGGTGCATGTCCAAGGACAAAAGACAATAGACCTCCAGTACGGAATAACTTACAAAAGCAATACTTGCTATCAGGCAAATTTTGGATTCAACAAAAATCCTATTCGCTATTTCAAAATGGGTATTGGATTTGAATATGGTTCGATCGGCACATTCAAATTTGCCGAGTTTCGAGCATTATTTCGGACGGGATATGTTCTTTATAACATCAAGGACAAAATATTCATCAATGGTATTGGCGGATTAGAGGTTGGGTTAAACTTAAATGAATCGACTATCGGTGAATTACTGGACGAAGGTGATTTAAAAAACACTTATCAGGAAAACAAGACCTTCCTTTCATATGGCGTTTCGTTAGGTACTGAAATAGAATATTATTTCCACCCAAATATTGCATTAACAATACAGGCCACCGAGGTGCTAACTATGAACAGCCCGTTTGGTCTGTTTCATTTTAACGGAACTGGAGGGTTGAAATATGTATTCTAGAATTATAAAAAAAGTCAAAGAGATGAAGTCTTCAATAGTAAAAAAGAGATGGCGCGGAATAGAGCTATTAACGGTGACAGTAGTACTACTGAGTGTCGCGCCTTCATGTAAGAAGTACGAGGAAGGGCCAGCATTTAGCTTACGCTCAAAACAAACTAGAGTAGTGGGGGAGTGGCTGCAAACGAACGAAGTGGAAGGAGACACGAGCACAATCAGTTTATACCTTTTTAACACTATATACATTCAAGATGATGGCGGGTTCAGTGGAGATGGCAACACAGGAAGTTGGTCTTTCAATCACGACAAAACAGAATTGATAGTCACCCTTGACAACAGCATCTATCCAAGCTCAAGCGTTTTCAAATATGATATAAGTAAGCTTTCCAACAAAGAGCTTTATCTCGGAGCAAAATTTATCAGCGACACTGAGTCTAATGTCAAACAACAATATTACAAACAACCATGAAAAATATAATCACATTAACAGCTGCGCTTTTGCTTTATATATCGGCAACGAGCCAAAACCTACAGTGTTATACTGACGGTGCAATACCATTGAGCGATTGGTATTCAGGATCTGAATTTGATTTTACGGACGTAGACGAAATACGAGTGACGGTCGGCATTAGTGGTCCAGTGAGTTACGTTGGTCCTACTGCTTCTCTTAATTTGACGGACCTATATACTAACCATGCAGCAAACCATGCTTGGCCTGATGGACACCTCTCAATATTTCTTAAATACTATAAATGCGTGGCAGGAAACTGTAGCATTGGAATTTGGAATGACTGGCAAACATCTGTCTACATTTATGGAAATGATCACATGGTTATTTCTCAAGATGAATTCTGCCAAACAGATGAAGTAGCCTTAACATCAATTACGACTCCAGGCACTGGGGTTTACTCCACTAATTTGGACTTTACAATTGACGGTAGTTATATACTAGATGCTAGTACAGGAACTCCGGGCGCACATCAAATTTACCATACTACGATATCGCCATTGATTACTTGTTCAATTAGTCAAACGTACAACGTGGTTAGACATCCCGATACGGAGGTTTCTTGGACATCTTCTTTGGGTCCTTACACAGATATTTCACCTCAGGTGGATCTCGCCCTTAGTGCGAGTTCGTCAACCGGAGATCCATTTTCGTTTTTTGGGGCTGGCGTTCTTTCCTTCCAATACTTCGATCCTTCATTAGCCGGTGACGGCACGTGGGACGTAGTGGTAGAAAGTAATGGAGTGGGGGGTTGTCATGAGCGCGACACGATTCAAGTGGTTGTTAATCATGACCCTGGAGTGATTCCTGGCCCGTCTATCGATAAAGGCCCAATCAATCCAGTAACTAATAATTTCAGCGGATCATTTTTATGTGACGGAGACGGTTATAACATGAGCGTCATTAGTCCAAACCCATCTTACACATACCATTGGTATATATCGAATTCAGTCGGTGGGCTAGATACTTTGGGAATCGCCAGTAACATGTTGGTGACGATTCCCGACAACCCGACTTTAGAAGAAATGTATATCTATGTGGCGACAATAAATAACATAGGAGTCGAAGGTCCGAAGAAGTCTTTCACCGCAATCACTCATCCTGTAGTTTCTGCAGATGCATATGATGATACGATTTGTTACAACGATCTTCTGTTCGAGATAATGCCTTTAGATGTAACTGGTTACAGTTCAGCAATACTAGACTCCCTTGCTCCTTCAGGGTTAATTGACACGGCTAGGTTCAGAGCCGCTCGAAAATTTGTCTGGAGAGACGAATTTGGAACGTTAATCGACACCAACTACAATTTCAGCTTTACGTTTACTGGAACAAAGGTGGTAAAAGTAACGCGACAACTTATTGATGAAGTGCCGTGGTCGTATGATTATAGCTTGGACATTGCTTCTGGGCTTTTGGGTTGCCAATGTGTGGGTTCTGAAGATACCGTTTGGGTAGTCCAACAGCCAAAGCCTGGTTTTACCTTTGCTGGGGCAAGTACAGTTGTTCCGGGAACCCCAATAGAATTCTATAATCAGTCATTATATTTTGACTCTATTGATTGGGATTTTGACGATGGAACACCGTTTTTCCATGACGACACGTTGTGGCATTACTTTAACGATCAAGGAAACCATGATTTAACCCTGACTGCGTATGACACATACGGATGCAGTGCGGATTCCGTAATGGTCTCTGGTGTTCACGTTCAGGTTTGGCTTTCTACTTCTGAAGAGGAAAATATCTCAAGCGTAGAAGCGTATCCGAACCCATTCAATGATCATTTAAACGTTGAGTTATCTGCTCTTGAAAATGAAACAGCTCTGATACAATTGTTTGACCTAACGGGTAAAATGATCGCCTCTGAGGATTGGATAATTAATCAAGGCAAGAATCAATACGAATTACAAGAGTTGTCATTTCTTCCTGCAGGACAGTATCTATTGAGAGTGACCACAGAAAGCACAACAGCTATACTTAATCTGATAAAACAATGAAAAAAATTATATACCTAGTATCCTTGGTGGCACTCGTTAGTTCTTGCGATAAGAGAGAAGATTATTTACAGCTTGGCAACGAACAGCCGTTGCTTGAATTGTCAAGCCAAAATAACGCGTGGTCAATAGACAATGTGTATAAAACGGTGCTTGTTGACTCAATTAAAATTGGATATCCTTATGAGCTTAGTTATAGAATAACTGACGAACAGATAAACGATGAATTGTCTTACAGCGCGGTTGGAGTTTCTGTAAACACTGCTGGAGGAGACCTAAATTATGACGATAGCGACTTGGACAAAACAGGGTCGCTAACGGTTAACACAACAAGCTATGGCAACAAGACATGTGTATTAACAGCTGAAGATGGGTTTGGAACAACAGCCAGCGCCACACTTGAGCTTATGTCGTTTTACAACTTAGATCCTGTTACTCAATTTTTTGTTCAACGCACCGATATTTTAAGTGATTATGAAATAATGATCGATGCTAGCTCAAGTTTTGATAAAGATCAGCTGTATGGAGGAGAGGTAAGCTATTACCAATTCATCATTGACTCTGATACTACAAACTTTCCAGATCCAACGATGCATTATTCATTTCCAGGACCAACATTTGGTGCCGTAATCGGGGTTCGAGTAAAAGACAATTCGGGCGGATGGTCAACAATTAACACAATTACCTATAACATACCTTAAGCGGTCAACTGAAGTGTTGCGCGCTTCGAATATTATTTTTTTGCCAGTTTTATAGTTTAATATATATTTGGCGAATCAACGATTTAAATCAATAGAATACACACAGTTAAACCAATATAACATGCTAAAAATATCTTACATTCGTTCTTCATTTCAACAGGCCATAATAGTGGCAAAAAACATAACAAGAAAGCCAATGAAAGCGATTTTAACATTACTGCTATTTGCAGTATCTCTAGTCTCTTTTTCACAAACTAACAGTGTCGGGATTGGCACCCTAACTCCAGATGGAAGTGCGATATTACATTTAGAATCTAATGACCAAGGGTTTCTTATGACCCGCATGGATTCAGCAAGCATTGCCGCCATAGTTGGGCCTGTAGAGGGTTTAATGGTATACAACACGGCTGACCAGTGTTATTGGTTTAACGATGGGGCTGCCTGGACGCGCATTTGCAATACGAACGACATTTACGACAGTATCGCATCTTTAGCGGGAGACATTAGCAATATATATAACACGTTGGTTGCACATGGTGACTCTATATCGTGGATTTATGACTCTTTAGCTAGCCACCTAACGTTGATCAACAACAACATTACAAACATTAACAATATAAATACTACTATCACTAATCATGCGGATAGTCTAAGTTGGATCTACGATTCATTGTCAAGTCATTTAACGAACATAAATAATCTGACTACTATCGTAAATAATCATAGTGATTCACTTTCCTGGATTTACGATTCTCTTGGGATTCACAATACAAACATTTCGAATTTGTTCGACTCAATTAATGTTCATGGGGGAGAGCTTGATAACAAATGGGATCTTTTAGGCAATTCTGGCACTAATCCAGCGACAAACTACCTTGGAACAAGTGATGCTCAGGATTTAGTGTTTAGGGCAAACGCCACCGAAACGGCAAGATTCACAAGTGGAGGTAAGTGGGGTGTGGGAATAACTGCCCCAACGGCAGAGGCTCAATTTAATGTCAATAGTTTTGCGATTACCAATGGTGGGGCTGCATCTGCCGCTGATTGGATCAATGGTGCAAGTACACGATTTTATTGGGAGCCTGGTTCTGAGAATTTGTTGATAGGAAGAGCTACTGGAACTGAGTGGGATTTTGGGAATGTAGGAACATCAAATTTTTATTTCGGTGCGGGTGTAGCGAGTAATGCAAGTGCGGTCAGTAATTTTGGTTTTGGGTCTAATCTATCAATGAACGGAACAGCAAGTATTTTATTCGGTACCGCAAGTTCAACAACTGGGGATCGGAACATGGTTTATGGGATTAACAATACTGTGGACGGAAGTGATAATATTGTGTCGGGTTCGGCTAATGTTTTAACAGACGCTAATGTGAGTCAAGTATTCGGGGCCAACAATACGATTTCGGATGCTGGAACAGCAACGGGTAACTTTATCGCTGGTAATAACATTGACATTATTGGAGACAATAATGTTGGATTCGGTGCGAACGTAACCCTGACATCAACTGGGTATTCGTTTGCAATGGGAAGCAATGTTGTTAATACGGCAGCTGGTTCGCTTGTCTTTGGCCCTAGCGCAACGAATTCCGCGGTGAATTCCCTTGTGGTTGGAGCTGGGAGCACTAATACTGGGACAAATTCGGTCGTTATCGGTGTTAATTCTGACAACACAGGAACGTCAGCTACAGTAATTGGAAGTAGCCAAAGCAATGGGGTCAACTTCAAATATCTTAGTGGCCACGGAGCTGGTTATGAGTTGTTCTCAAACTTTACAGAAACTACAGGCGTTATTTTGGCCTCGGGGTCGGGTACGTGGACTTCGGTTTCTGATAGAAATTTAAAAACCAATGTAACGGAACTTGACTACACTTCGCTACTAAACAAAATACGCCTTTTGGATATAAGCAGATGGTCATACATTGCACAAACTGTTGACGGACAGGAAACAGACGGACTAAGTCCTGAAAGCATCTACACGGAGGACATTTTTCATATCGGCCCAATGGCTCAAGACTTCCATAGTGCATTTGGACTTTCTATCGATAATAAGCACATAACGGCCCTTGATGTTTCTGGTGTGGCTCTTGCGGGTGTTAAGGCTGTGACAGAAGAGAACCAGGCGCTATTGGAAAAGGTTGCAAGTCTTGAGTTAATGATGCTTGAGTTGCAGAAACAAATCAATGAGTTAAAAAAATAAAATATGAAGCTGAAGCCGTTACACTACAAGATAATCGTTGGGGTTTTAGTCTTTGTTGCTTATGTAAGCAGTATTGGGTACGACTTTACTCTTGATGATAAAATTGTTATTCATCAGAGCGAACGGGTGCAAGAAGGAATTACCGCTGATAATGTGGCCTTTTTCTGGAACAACAACATCTTCAGCGAAACAGACATTAGAGATGTAAATTCTTATCGTCCCATGCTAACAACTTCGTTGGCCATGGACTCCTCTCTATATGGGGCTGAGAAAGCTAGCGGTTGGCATTTTAGTAATGTGCTGATGGCTATTGTTCTTGCTTTACTGGTATTTACATTGATACACAAACATTTTGGCTTCGAAGGAAGTATGTGGGCGGTAATAATAACGTTGCTGTACATGATACACCCAATGAAGGTTGAGTCTATTGCGAACATTAAAGGTCGTGATGATTTGATGGCCATGATTTGTTTGGTTGGGGTGCTTTTGAATGTTGCGGGAGAAATGAAATGGCATAATTGGGCTTTGGTCTGCCTATTTTCCTTCATAGGTGTGTTTTCCAAAGAATCGATGGTATTTGCTCCGGTTGCCGTAGTTGGGTTTGTTTGGTTAATTAAAAAGCTAACCCTTAAGCAGGCTTTGGTGAGATCGATTCCGGTTGTCGTATTTGCGGGTTTTTATTTACTAGCGCGTCAAGCTGCTCTTGAGGGGGTTGAGACAGTTGCCCCAGCATTGAAATACAATGCTTACCTCGCTCTTGGCGAAGACTGGATGGTTCGAGCTGCGGGAGGGTTTAGCATTCTATATGGAGCCGTTTCGACTCTTATTCCAATTGGAAGAACACATCATTATTATTTAGGGGATTTTCCAAGCGAACCATTTGTAGCTTATATAGGTATCATCGTTTTGGTTGGAATTGTTGCCTTGGGGGTTTGGGCTCTGATTAAAAAGAAGCACATGTTGGCGTTTTGTTTGGGTTGCATTGGGGCGTTCGCGATCCCGATCTCTAATGCTGTGTTCACCCTGCCAAATGCGTTCAACGATAGATCTTGGTTCTTTCCAAGCTTGTTTCTGTTAATACTCGGGTGTTGGCTATTGAGGAAAGTACTCAAGAAGCCTGGCTATATATTGATACTCTGTGTTGTTTATGCAGGAATCACTTTCAGCTATTCGGCTGCTTGGAAGAATGACGACACCTTGACAGAGTATTACATGGAACATTCAGATTCGTACTTGACTTATTTGGTGGACGCTGACGGATTAATTGCTAAAAAGGATTACGCTCGAGCGATGGTGGAAATCGATAAAGCGGTTGATATGGTTGGTCACTACTATACCATCTACGAGAAAAAAGGAGCAATGTATGCGGAACAGAACCTTCATGACAGCACTGAAAAGTTTTTCAGTTTGGCGATAGAGTCTGCTGAAGTAGAAGGTAATAATGCAAATGAGAAGGCGTACCAATTTATGGCTATAAGGAATTTCACGGTTAAGGAATATGACGTGGCTATGGATTATTTAGATCGGGGGCTGGCTCGGCACGGTGCTAGTACCGTTCTGTGGGCTGGCAAAGGAGATATTGCCCTGTTCGGGTTTCAGGACACAGCAAAGGCAATAGTTTCCTATGAACATGCGATTGCAAATTTCGACCCTAAAAAGGATAAAATGGACATTAATTCTTCAAAGAAGAATTTGGAAATACTGAACCGAACATGGTCTGGGAATAAACAATGAGATTAGAATAGAAGTAGCGAAAGAGTCTTGACTTATCGAGGGGATCGATCTAAATAAATGTCATGACTACAAAAACAAAAAAGATAATTGGCTTAATGATGGCCATCGCGTTGACTATATCAGGTAATTTAACTAACGCACAAAACGTTGGTATTAATGGTACTGGAAATACTCCGGATCCATCAGCAATGTTGGATATAGAATCTTCGGATAAAGGGCTTTTGGTTCCCAGAATAACATTGACTGGTACATCCGATGTCGGAACAATATCAAGTCCATCTACTAGCTTGTTGGTTTTCAATATAGCATCCATTTCTGATGTAACTCCTGGATACTATTATTGGGGCGGAACTAAATGGGAGCGAGTTCTGGTTACAGAATCCGTTGATTGGACCACAAGTGGGAACGCGGGCACAAACCCAAACACAAACTTTGTTGGAACGTCAGATGCGCAAGACTTTGTGTTCAAAACGGGGTCAGCAGAAAGAGCAAGAATTACTAGTGATGGGAAATATGCGGTTGGCATCTCAAACCCTGTAACTGAAGCTCACCTGAATGTTAACAGCTTTGCTATCTCGGATGGTGGAAGCGCCACTTCATCGGAGTGGATTAATGGGGGTGGTACCAGATTCTATTACGAACCAGGTTCTGGAAATCTTCTAATAGGCGATGCGCTGTCCACGGAGTGGGATTTCGGCAATGTGGGGCAAAAGAATTTGTATTTCGGATCTAACCTCGCCAGTGATAATGCCAGTTCGAATAATTTCGGGTTCGGATCGACTAATACATACTCTGGTGATTATAATTTTGGTTTAGGCGCTTTTCTTAACATTGATGGAGATGAGAACCTAATCCTAGGCAGTACTGTCAGCGTAACGGGAGATGAAAATCTAGTAATGGGTTCAAATAACACGTTAACCAATGCCAGCATTAATCTTGTTTTCGGAGCAAATAACACTATTACTGATGTTTCCGGGACTGCTGGAGGGAATTTCATTTCCGGTAACAACATAGACATTGTTGGAGATAATAATGTCGGGTTTGGGGCTAACGTTGCATTAACCTCAACCGGCTATTCTTTTGCAATGGGCAGTAATGTTGTGGCCTCTGGAAACGGTTCATTCGTGTTTGGTGCCTCAGCAACAAATAATGGCAATCAGTCCTTGGTGATGGGCGCTTCAAGTGATAACACGGGAAGCAATTCAATTGTGCTTGGGGTTAACTCAAGTAACACTGGAACTCAAGCAACGATTATAGGTGGTGGACAAACGAACACAACAAATTTCAAGTTTGTAAGTGGACACGGAGCTGGGTATGTTTTATATAGCAATTTTACGGAGACCACAGGAGTTCAATGTAATTCCGGATCAGGCACGTGGTCATCGGTTTCTGACAGAAATCTAAAAACCAATATAACTGAACTTGACTATGGTAGTGTCTTGCGCAAGCTTGATTCGATTGAAATACCCTCATGGTCATATATCGCGCAAACCGTCAAAGGACAAGAAACTGATAGGCTAAGTAGAGAAAGCATTTACCAGAAAGATATTTATCACGTTGGGCCAATGGCTCAGGATTTTTACGAGGCATTTGGACTAGGGGTAGACGACAAGCATGTTACAGCGCTTGATCTTGCTGGTGTCTCATTGCTGGGAATTAAAGCTCTTATTGTGGAAAACGAAGCCTTAAAGACAAGGTTGGAGGTGCTAGAAATGAGATTACTTCAACTAGAAAGTGAAAATTAATTGATTATTATTTTGCCAGTTTTATAATTATGTATACATTCGGACCAATGAAACAGATAGCAGTTATATTATTGATCTATATTACTTCGGTTGCAAATGCGCAATTACTGATTAATGACGGTGCAATTATGTACTCAGACACCAATGCTATAATTAAAGTTGAAGGTGGAGTGTTAATTGATTCGGCTATCATGAATCACAACGGTCTTATCGAAATAGACGACTTCTACAGTAATCAAGTTACTTCCACTACACAAGGAAGCGGGGAGTATAGAGTGTTTGGAGATTGGATCAATTCAGGAGTGTTTATCTCCGACACCTCACATGTAGTACTTAACGGTGCTAATCAATTAATTACTGGTGACTCAGTATCTACATATTACAACTTAAGTATTGAGAATAGCGGCATTAAGACGCAAACCATAAATGCATTAACTACGAACACACTTAACCTTAACAACCTACAGTTACATACAGATGTATTCACGATGTGGGTGACTAACCCGCTAGTTGGGTCTGTACAGTATGACAATACTTTTGGGATAGAGGGTTTCGTTTCTTCAAACATTGGAGGCTCGTTAATAAGAACCACAAACAGTACGGGACTTTATATATTCCCAACGGGGTCTGTGGGGCTTTCAGCCTCAAGTTTAAGAGCCGCTGAAATAACACCAACTGGTTCCAGTATTACAAATTATTCAGTTGCATTGATTGGGAATGACGCCACTGTTGATGGTTTTGATGTAACCGTGACAGCGGCTGAAATATGCAGTGTAAACCCTGTATTCTACCATAGAATTAATCGAGAGTCTGGGACAGAAAATAGCGATATTGGCATTACATATATAAACTCAGTTGATGGTGTTTGGAGAGAGAACGCGAATTGGACAGGAATTCAGTGGGACTCAATAGGTGCCAACACACAGGGTACGACATTAACAGGATATGATGTCGTAAATACAGCTGGATTCGGAACTTTTGGATCATTGCCGTTTGCCCTATCAAATCTTTTGCCTAATCCATCAATACTCTCTGGCGACACTGCGGTTTGTGGCAATACTTCTGGGGCTTTGTTTGTCGACAATAGCGGTTGGAGTGGAGATTATATCTGGGATGTTAATGGAGGAACGATTACCTCTGGTGCTGGAACGGATTCAATTTTAGTCGACTTTGCTTCAAGTGGAACTGGGTTTGTTACTTTGATATTAACTGATTTACTTACTGGTTGTTCTAGTGTAAACAATGACACGATCAACATCATCTTAAGTGGGTTAGCAAACGATTCTATTACGATAAGTGATCCTGTTGTCGGAAGCGGAGATATTATAACAGTTAACAACCCTTCTACTGATAACATTCTTTGGGAGTGGGATTGGGATAATGGCTACGGATCTTCCAATCAAACGGATCAGCTTTATTATAATGACACTGGATGGTATAGTGTTCAGCTCGTGGTTACAAATTCCATTGGTTGTACAGACACAAATTATGTGCTTGTGCATGTTATTGGCGACATGACCTTGCCTACAGTATTTACTCCTAATTCGGACGGAACCAACGACTACTTCAGCTTTGATGTAAGCGCATTTGGAGAGTTCAATTTCATCATATACAATCGATGGGGCCAAGTGGTCCATGTGATGAAGAAAGGAGATCCCTTTTGGGATGGAACAACATTAACCGGTGAGTCTTGCCCAGGTGGAACATATTTCTACACAATGGAGCCAGAAAACGGAAACGAATTAGCAGGGCATTTAACCCTGTTTAGATAACATTTTAATGTGACTAATCTATTTACTAATTATATCATTTCAGCAAAAGGATAGGTAGAGATTAGAAGCATTGAAAACCACGATTCCCCTCGTGTATTGCCCTATAGGTAACATTAACAAATAGGTCTGAAATTCAGTACAGGGCAAGCTGAAGGACGGGCCAAAAATGAAACAGAATGAAAAATTTAGTTAGTAGGTTATGGTTGGGCGCGTTGTCGCTTACATTAATGGTTGGAGCAGGAGCATTTATGCAGTCTTGTGAAAAATATGAAGGAGGTCCAGGGATCTCATTAAGAAGCAAAACAGCAAGATTGGTTAACAACGATCAAGATAGACATAGCCATTGGTATGATCCCTATGGATTGGTTCCTGAAAAAGGACCTGAAGGGCTTTCATTGTTAAGTGATGGTTATAGCCCCGTAGACATCAATGGAGATGGAATAGGCGATGCTCTTCCATTTCAGTACTATGATTTAATCGCGCCTTGTGCTGGAGGAAGTTCTAAGATGAAATTCAACAAAGACGGTACTTGTACCGCCATGTTTTATTCGCCAATTGGAACAACGTTGGCCAAAGACTGGACAGGTTGGGACGCAGACGGACTTAGCGCTTTAGTGGCACTTAAAGAATTTTCGGGCCGATGGGAGTTCGAAGATGATAAAGAAGCTCTGCACATTCATTGGGAGATATTGGCTCCTGGAAGTGATTGGTCAGATCCAGATGTGGTTGGAGATCCTCCAGGTGCGTTTATGGATTGGCACTGCGATCTCCACAAATTAACACTTAAGGAAGTGTGGATGGAGTTTAATTGGGTAAATGACTCATACTTTGTTGTACTAGACGGGCTGCCAACCCCGTAATAAAAATATTTAGGAGGGGGCTTCGGCCTCCTCCTATTGTTATTAAGAAAAATTGATAAAAAAGAGAACATCTATGTGGGCGAAAGCCTTGTATTGGTTTTTTCTGGTTCCTGCTATGTCGGGAATTGTTGTGTTAATGGTCCATTGTGTTTTTGGTCTTTTTGGCGTAGAGATTTATGAAAACCAAGCTATAGATTATGCCCTTTGGATAGTAGGTTTAGCTCTGTTGGGACTAGTAACTCTGGCCGCTTTACGGTTTGAAACGAATAAAATATTAAGAAGATAAATGATGAGCGCAAAAATAATAACGTTGCTGTTTCTAGTCCTCGTAACCTCGGTAAGCTCAATTGCCCAGAACAGTCGGTTCGCAAGAAACACAACTAGGTTTGAATACAATTTGTCTCTGGAGTTAGGGTCTGGAATGTTCACGCATTTCGGAGACTTGCCTAGATACAGCGATTATCAGTATCCTCAAATTAGAAGAGAGGGATATCACCTGTCTCTTGACAAAAGAATTAACTCAATGTTCAGCGCTTCGCTTCAGCTGAACTATGGTCATATTTCGCAAAACGGAAATGTTAGACCAGACATTCACAATTTCTTAGCAACAACTTATGGTGGGACAATCCTTGGGTACTACCATTTTGACAACACTGATCAGAAGTATTTGAATAATCGGTTTGCACCGTTTGTTGGGGCGGGGGTAAGTTTAAAATATTTCGAATTAACCGCGGATATCTACGATGTCAATGGGTCGAAGTATTACTATTGGTCGGATGGCTATTTGAAAGATCAGCCAGATGCGTATGAAAACTATTTCACCGCCAATAACATTAATCGGGACTATAACTACGAAACCAATCTTAAGGACTCGATCATTGGATTGAGTAATATGCTGATCAGTATTCCAGTAGAAGTAGGGGTTAGAATTAAAATCATCCCTGAATTATACGCGGATCTATCAATTCAGTACCACTTTGGGTTTAATGATATGTTAGATGGTCATGTTGGTAATGGCTTGGGTGATCAATTCACCTATTCCTCGGTGGGACTGTCTTATGTCTTTGGAACACAAAGAGAAGAAAAAGAAGAATACGAGGAGCTTTATGGTGATCTTGATATGGCTTCTATCGATGATTTTGATTACGATGGTGATGGCGTAATGTTTAGAGAAGATAAGTGCCCGGGAACACCAAAAGGTCATAGAGTGGACCAGTGGGGATGTTCAATTGAGGTGCCTGAAGAACCTGTTCCAGATACAGTTGGAATAGAAGACATAGTTATTGAAATAATCAGTCAAAGTCCAATTGATTCGGTTAGATACGTAATAATTGACAAAGCCACAGGAGATACCGTATATGTTGGCTATACAGACAAAGACGGATCAGTTTCCTATAAGTTTTCTGAGCCTGAACTTGGAGACAAAATAGAATATGAAGTGATACTGGACAAGACGGGATATTTTACAAAGAAGTTTGATATTGATGAAACCCACGATGGAAGAGACAATTACAAATTTAACTGGGATGGCCCAATAGAAATGCATAAAATTGAAAAGGGTGTGGATGTTGGAAAAGTTTATGATCTAAGTACTATTTATTACGCTCGTGACAAATATGATATAAGACCTGGAGCAAAGATAGAGCTTGATAAAATAGCAGCTGCGTTAAGGGACAACCCTGAAATTACAATAGAACTTGGTTCGCATACTAGTTCAAGAGGGTCAGATAGTCACAATCAAAAACTTTCAGAACAAAGGGCAAAAGCTGCAGCGGAGTACTTATTTTCACAAGGAATCTCTAAAGATAGACTTACCTTTAAGGGATACGGTGAAAGTAAAATCATTAATAAATGTGTGAATGATGTACTCTGCACCGATGAAGAACACGCTGTCAACAGAAGGACAGAGTTTAAAGTTGTAACACATTAAAAAAAGCGATGATCAAAACAAGTTATCAGATTACTAAAAAACTTTTCGTTGACATGGTTGACGCAAAGGTAATATGCTTTCATTTCGGAAAATTCAACTTCGAACTTGAAGATATCCTGGCTACGAAGATAAAAGACGAATTAATTGAAAGTGACATTGAAAAAGCAATTGTTAGAAAAATCAAGTCATCCTTCGTAGAGTCAATTCAAAACATCCGAACGCACTCAAAAATTGGAACTTCTCAAAAACTAGAAGGTCATTCTTATGGCGTAATAAGTGTCATTCAAAAAGAAGAGGAAATCACCATCCTAAGTGGCAACGTTATTGACCCTAAAGACGAGGAGATTATCGCAAGTAAAATAGACGCAATTAATGCGATGGGTGAAAGTGAATTGAAGGAGGCCTACATGAGTCAGCAAAGAGAAGGAGAGATCTCAGAAAAGGGTGGAGCTGGACTTGGTTTAATGACCATGGCTAGAAATAGCGATCAGGATATACTGTATTATTTTGACGATACAGAAGATGGAAATAAAATGTTTTTAATGGAGGTGTCTTTCAAATGCGAGCCGCAGGTATAATCATATTACTTTTTTTGTCCTTCAGCGGATTTGGTCAGATCCAAAACAAGCTCGAGGAATATGGCTCTGCAAGTGGTGGAGAAAAAGCCAATGCGGGTTGCGAATTGGCGGACCTTTACTTGGACTCTAAGGATTATTCAAATGCTATCAAGTATTCAAAAGAAGCTCTAAAGCTATCCGTTGATAACGGGATTCCTCAATTGGAGTTAAAGGCGTCAATTAATTTATCAGAGGCTTATGAGGGAGCGGGTCAAACAGCCGATGCCATTAACCAATACCAAACAACGGCAAGCCTTTCTAAGAAGTACAACCAAGCAGGGTCTAGGGCGTATGCTTTGGAATCTATTGGGGTGCTCGGCTATAAGTCGAAAGATTACAATTCATCTATTTCCGGTTATCAGGGAATTGTGGATTGTCAATGTGCTTCTAAAAAAAAGGTGGCTTCCGCCTACGAAGGAATTGCGTTAGCAAATTATAAACTAAGTGACACGAAAAAGGCAATTACCAACTACGCTCTAGCGTACACGGCATATGACAAGGTAAACAACGCTAAAAGCGCGATTAAATGTAAAATTCAAGAAGCTACGTTGCTGGCAAATTACGGTGATAATGATAAAGCTATATCTATATTAAATGAGCTAAAGAAATATGCTTCAAAAAAGAATCAATCCTCAGGGCTAATTGACATAGAAACACTAATTAAGGCGATTGACGAAAATCAACTGGCTAAAGACAATTCGATAACGGAGTTTGATGAAGCCGTAAGAAAAAATGAGTTGTCTCACATAGATAATCTAGAATTTGAAAATGTAAAGTCTCTAGCGGAAATAGGGCAGCTTAGCGTGGAAAATCAGGTTGTGGAGTTGAGGCTATATGCAGAGATGCAAGCTCATGAAAAAGACCAGGCTTTGTTTAAAATGGAAAGTGAAAACAAGCAAAGAAAGCTGGACTCAGCAAAATTGCAGCTTTCTCTCCAGAGTGCCGAAACAGAAAAAGCAAATGCCGAAACTGCCCAATTTAAAGCTGAAGCTGAAAAGCTTAGCTGGCAGCTTACTGCGGTTATTGGAATACTAATCTTGATGGTTCTTTTGATATTTGTAATCATCCGAACTAACAGAAAACTCAAAGGAAAGAACGTTATTATCGAAAATCAGAACAGCGAACTTGAGAATAAGAACCAAGCTCTAGATGAGTCCAACGTATTGCTGGCATCCAAAAACAAGCATATTACTGATTCGATAAATTATGCAAGTAAAATACAAGGAGCTTTGTTGGCCAATAACTCAACCCTGTCTTCAGCATTTTCTGATCATTTCGTGTACAACTCACCGCGGGACATAGTGTCTGGAGATTTCTCATGGGTGGATGACACAAAAGAAGATTGCATATTAGTGGTTGCAGATTGCACCGGACATGGAGTGCCTGGTGCTCTGATCACTGTATTAGCTGTTGCACAGCTAGAAAAAATAGTAAGGCAACATGAGGTCAGAAATCCTCAAAAAATATTAGCTGAATTAAACAATGATTTATATACGCTTTTTAAGAAAAGTAGTAAATCTATAAGTGACGGTATGGACATTTCCATCGTCAGTTTTAATAAGGCAACAAAAAGCTTATCCTATGCTGGAAGTAGAAAAGGTCTGATTTTGATGAAAGGAGAGTCGGAAGACGATCTAATCGAAGTTAAGGGATCTATCAAGCACCTTGGGAACCAATTAGATCATACTGAGTTTAATCAAACCTCGTTTCAACTTGAAGAGGGCGACACCTTCTACATGTTCAGTGATGGTTATTATGATCAAAAGGGAGGTCCTAAAGGTAAGAAGTTCTATCCCAAAAAATTCAAGGCGATGTTGCTAGAAAATAAAGATCTGAAGATGGTCGAGCAGCACAAAATCTTAGAAGACACCATGAACGATTGGTCAAAAGGAATGGAACGAATTGATGATATCTTAATTGTTGGGATCAGGGCGTAACATAGGAAACAATGAAGAAATTTGAGAGCATAGCGTCAACTAGTACACCTTATATAAATTACGATCCTGAGTCTCGGGTCTATATTATTAGCGGAGAATCAAGACCAGAAGATGTCGAGCAATTTTACGACCCATTAATGAGCTGGTTAGACCAGCTGCAAAAGAACATAATAACGCAAGCACAGGAAAGCTCAGAAGGGCAGAAGCATGAGTTCATATTCGAATTTGAATACTACAATTCGGCATCTGGAAAGTACTTGTATCACATCATTTCCAAAATAGACGATATTCGAAACGCTGTTGAGAATCAGAGCTATTTGAACGGTAACATGTCAAAAGTTGAATTTGGAATTAACTGGCACCATGATGAGGAAGATGATTTTATGCAGGAAGCTGGAGAGGAGATGCAAGACGCTACGGAAATAGAAATTACCACTAAAGCAATCGAAGATGAATAAGTACTATAAAGAAGGAACGAGCCATAGTCCTGTAGTTAGTTTAGATCCGGAAGGAGAAATAACCATTAAGGGAGAATCAAGACCAGAAGACGTGTCCGAGTTTTACGGCCCTATTTCTAAGTGGTTTGAAGATTGGGGTAGCAACCTATATTATAGATCTGGCGAGTTTGATCAAGAGCAAGCCCGGACCGTTCGATTCGAGTATGAATATTTTAATTCGTCCTCTGCGAAAAAAATCTTAGACCTACTTAGTCAAATAGCGGAGATTGAAGCTTCACATAAACACATTAACATAACAGTTGAATGGGCGTATGAAGCAGATGACGATGATATTGAAGATTCTGGAAAAGAGCTTGAGGAAATGTCTGGGAAAACAATGACTTTCGTGGCGGTAACCGAGTAAATATTATTCGCTCTTATCTATTTCTTTCTGAATTTCGGTTAGCCATCTAACCTTGTATGTTTTCATAGATGGGCTAGCGTATAGATAATTAGGTTTTTTTCCCGTTTCCAGTCCTACAAAATCTTTGATCAACTTCAATAGAGCAAAAGCTGAGTCTTT
>Ga0316204_10005040_pt1 | contig 22578 bp, 20 predicted proteins | sample 6monrhotite_MG_2_FD_205661 | JGI IMG/M metagenome (GOLD analysis project Ga0316204, IMG submission 205661) | Microbial mat bacterial communities from mineral coupon in-situ incubated in ocean water Damariscotta River, Maine, United States -... | ecosystem: Environmental > Aquatic > Marine >... | reverse complement strand
CTGAATCACATATTAGCATGAGTCTACAGGTAGTTGAGCTAATCTGTGAAGACTGGAAAATATAAAGTAAAATAATGCTATAAATCAGTTAGTTATATTAATTAATGCACTTAGTGTTATATTTTCGATATATGAACATGAAAAATGATAAATTGTATAAGGAAATAGCGCTACATCGCTGCCCCGCCCCGCTTAACACCCATTTAGAACATCAGCTTCTACCTTTCCAGGGTACAAGTTTATTCTCAGCCAGGCGCATCAACAAATCAATCAGGTAACCAATCACCCCGATTAATATAATCCCCATAATAACAATGTCCGTTTGCTGAAATTTAGAAGCAGCGATTATCATTTTACCTGCACCTTTCTCAGCCGCCACTAATTCAGCAGCAACCACTGTACCCCAGCAAATCCCCATTGCTACCCGTGCACCGGTAAATACCTCAGGTAAAGAATTAGGAATTATCACATGCAGCAGGATCTGAAATTTAGATGCCCCTAAAGAGTATGCTGCATGAATTTTGGTGATATTAATACCTGATACACCTGAGCGTGCAGCGATGGTCATAACCCATAATGCAGCCAGAAATAATAAACTGATTTTTCCTGATTCCCAGATTCCAAACCAGATGATAATTAGAGGAATTAAAGCCAGTGGTGGAACCGGCCGCATAAATTCGACAATGGGGTCAAACCAGCCTCGAAACCAGCTACTCAATCCCATTGCATACCCGAGGGGAATACCGACCAGACAGCCAAGCATAAATCCCGCTAATACCCTGAACAAAGACCAGCCAATATTTTCAAACAAGCTTATATTCTGGTAACCATCTTTTGAAATTTCTATTAAACGCGCAAACACAGCCTCAGGTGCAGGTAACCAGATAGCTTCCATTTGCCAGCCTTTCTCTGGTGTAAAAGACAGGCTGCCTTTTGATGTCACGGTGACCGAACCATTTTTTACCTGAATCTTTTGCTTTGGAGTAATTTTTTGACCATTTACCTCAGTTACCTGGTAGTGTTTTTCATTACCCCCAACATCATTTTTTTTAACTCGTATTAAAACACTTCGCCATGCACTAACCCTGGCGATATCGTTTTTAGCAAATACATTATTATTATAAATATTATCCGTTGGTATATCGGGTTTAACTCGAATTTCGCCTGCTGGACTTACCCGAATGAAAACCTCCGCTGTTTCTGTTTGCTTGTCTTCATTCGATGCGCTATAGGTAAATGAAGTATCTCCAACAAATGGGCCTGGAACATGCAGGGGAAATAACTTCGAACCGGTAAAACTACACCACAGTAAAAACAGGGTGAGTATAGATAACACAGAGGCAGTACGATTCGAGCTAACTGCACTTTCATCACCAAAGGTGACGGTTTTTCTTTGCTCTGTTTTTTTATTAGTTGCCAGTTGCTTTGTTAAAAAACGATAACTTAAAAGCACAAATATAAAAATACTGATATAAATAGAGAGTATAAGCATGCTCAGACTTTTGCCCCCATAATTTCCTCTTCCATCTCCCAAATCATGGAAAGAATCTCTTCACGGGAACTAACAAACTCCGCCAGCTTTTTTATATCTCGGATATCAGATTTGAGCGCCTGATGCGCAAATGCAAGTTGATACTCTTTGTGTACACGCCCAGGGCGTGGTGCCATAACAAAAAGTCTCTCACCCAGTAACAGGGCTTCTTCTACAGAATGGGTAATTAAAATGATAGTTTTACCGGTTTCTTTCCATAACTTTAATATCAGGCTTTGCATTTTTTCCCGCGTTAATGCATCTAATGCACCTAAGGGCTCATCCATTAATATCACATCGGGATCATTTGCCAGACAACGTGCTAGAGAGACTCGCTGTTGCATGCCGCCGGAGAGCTCATACACATGTTTTTCAGCAAAGCCATGCAAACCGACTGTTTCTAAAAGATCATCTACCAGTTGATTTATTTGCTCACGGGGCTGTGCCTGCATGCTCGGGCCAAAGCCAATATTTTTTCGCACATTCATCCATTCAAATAATGCGCCCTGTTGAAACACCATACCCCGCTCGGCATCAGGGCCAGTTACAACATGTTTATTTAATACCACCTGTCCCTCTGTTGGTGCAAGAAAACCGGCAATAATATTAAGCAGTGTGGTTTTTCCACAGCCCGATGGACCAAGAATGGAAATTAACTCACCTTTTTTAATATTAAGTGAAATATTTTTAAGTGCTTCTACCCTGTTTCCGTTAACAAGATCAAACGTCATAGAGACATTATTAATAAATAGATCGGAGGAGTTTTTTTGATTCATTCTATAGATTCATTTGCTCAAAACACCAATAAACTGAAGTGAGCGCAGATGATTATAATTTTTGCGCAGCTTCAAGGTAACTGATATCAACCGCATCGTTGTAATTGTTTAGTGCTTTAGGAATCGTTCCCTGCTGTACAAAAAAATCACCCACAGCCTTTAGAAACTTTTGTGTTCCACCGCCTAACCATTGGGAACTTAATTGTTCCTGCATGTCTGGGAACTTAAATGTCTGTATTTGCTCCTGTGCAGTTACTACACTCATACCAGCAGACTTTGCAATAACGGGTAGCATTTGTTGTGAGCTTTTCTCTGAGTATTTTTTATTCATGCTTGCGGTTACTTTAAGAAACTTAGCTAGCAATTGTGAATTCTCCTGTGCCCATTGTGTATTAACAGTTGTAGCATCAAATACCTGTATACCCAATTGTTCTTTTTCTGCTCCTCTGAGTAAAATATTGCCATGTTCTTTCATGCGTTTTAGTGCACCACCCCATCCACAGACTATATCCAGATTACCATTAGCGAAGGCAGCAGCACTTGCATCAGGCGCCATATCAACAATTTTCATTGACGATGCTTTAACTCCAAAGTGTTCCATTTGTTTAAGAAACCCATAATGCGCGGCGGTACCAATCGGCACACCGGCTTTTTTGCCTTCAAGCTCTTTTGCATTATGTTTATCTATTTCAAGATCTTCTCGCACTACACAGTTTTCATTATCTGAGTATGACACTGCAATATCGACTATTTGTATATCCTGCCCTGCAGATGTAGCAACAACAAAAGGCGGTATACCCTGCGAAAAAGAAATTTGCACATCACCTGAGGCCATTGCAGCTGACATGGCTGTACCCGCATCAAAACTAACCCATTTCACATCAACACCCAGAGCTTTCTCATATAATTTCTTAGCCTGAGCATATTGACTGGGTGTTGGCCATTCCAGAAAGTAACCAACCGTTATTTGATCTGCACGCAGGGTGCTCGTTTGAAACATGCCGAGAATAACAATCAGGTTTAAAACTAGTGTACGAGTAAGGAGGGTGAACTGGTGCATTTTTTGTTCCTGCATTACATATTGTTATATTATGAGTAATCTTCGGATTCGGTTTTAGATTAAATTATTCCCTAAATAAACAGAAACTGAAAAAATCAGTTTCTGTTTACAATAGAAAGCAAAATATAGAGATTTATTTAATAGATGTACCGGAGAGTTTAAAGCCCTGATTAATCATCTCATCAATGACTTCACTAATAATCGCACCGAGTAATTCGATATCTTCCATAGTAAATGTAATTGGCAATCTTAAATCACAGGCACATGCAATTATATTAGCAGTGCTATTCATATCAGGTGTTTCGTCGAATGAATATTTCCAGTTACGAAAATCACGGGCATTATCATCCAGACCAAAAATTTGAATCTTTACACCTTTATCAGCACAACGCGAAACAAAATCATCAACATGCTGGCGATCAAAATCAATTAAATTAAACTGTAAACTATCACCCACATGGTCAGATGCATCAACCGCCTGAGGAATGTTTATACACTCAATAGTAGATAAAATTTCTACCAGGCAATTATGTTTTTCTTTATACGATGTTATGCGTTCATCTATTAAATCAATTTGTGGCCGTAAGATCGCAGCAGTTAAGTTATTCATGCGTAAGCTGAAGTTTGGAACATCAAGTTTAATGTCTTCAAACAGTGCGTCATCACCAGGACGTGCCAGATGCTTTTTGTATAAATTCTCATATGAGCCGGCAGCGAGTATGCAATAAGCAGCAAGTTTTTCATCGTTTGTTGCGATAAAGCCACCCTCACCTGAATTAAGCATTTTATGGCTTTGCGCACTATAACAGGCTATTTCACAATGATGACCAACAAAACCTGCCTGGTCTGTGTCATCAGGGTTCCAGCGCTTACCTAAACCATGTGCACAATCCTCAATTAACCGTATATTGTGTTTAACACATAACGCTTCTATTTCATCAAGTTCAGCTACATGCCCACGCATATGAGACAAAATGAAGTATTTTACTTCGGGGTGTTTTTTTATTTGCTGTTCAAAATGCACCAGGTCAATCACATACTGATCATTACATTCTACGTAAACAGGTTCGGCATTCGCATGAACAATGCTGCTTGGTACTGCGGTGAATGTGAAAGCGTTGGTGAAAACTTTTTCACCTGGCTGTATACCCATGGCTTTTAAAGCAATAAACATTGCACTACCACAGGAATTTACCGCAACGACATATTTATGTCCTGTGTATTCACCAAAGGCCAGTTCTAATTTGGATACTTCGCTTTGATTAGCATGGGGAGAGTCTTCACCATCGAAATTTATATCGCTATCAATATGCCCATATCGATATAACATGCCGTTTTTCATCAAGCTAACAGCGTTTTCTATGCCTTTTGTGGGGATGGGGTTTGGAGCGTCGAAACTTTTAGTAAAAATCATTGTACAACCGGTAATTTAGATTGCTATTTATAATAACATGCCTAATTTTAAATTACAGGTCGAGTTATTGCTTAACAATAGGTTATCTCATTGATTTTATTGAATTTATCGAATAAAAATTTATTTTACTCACATTTTAATATTGAATTATTGGGGGCATATTAATTGATTAACGCCCTTCACGAGCCTTTTATAGATACCTGAACGTCGTTTATCGTCCTGATTGCCACAACTCACCGGCGACATGTCAGACATGTGCAGCCAAAATCATGATTCACTTACTTGACGCATATTTATCTATCAGCTCGAAGAGTTGATAATCCAGAACAGGCTTGGTTAAACAGGCATTCATGCCAGCCTCAAGAAAGGTCTCTATTTCATGGGATAATGCATGTGCAGTGAGAGCAATAATGGGTGTTGTTTTAGTCATTTTTTCTGTTCGAAGTTGTTCAGTTACTTCAATTCCATTAAGACCAGGCATTCGAATATCCATAAGTATTAAATCAAAGTGATTGTTGAGAGCACAGTTCAATGCGTCGTTTCCATCTTTGGCTTCAACAGCTTGAATACCTCGTTGGGCGAGTAACGTTGTAATCAGTTTACGATTGATAGCATTATCATCCGCCACCATAACCTTAATATCAGAGTATTGTGAGTTTACGTCTGGAATATAGAAATTGTCTGCTGATTCTGGTATTTCACCTGTCTCGGTTAATGCTAGCTTAAACCAGAAGGTGGAGCCGGATTGTTGATTGGTGTTTACGCCAATTTCACCGTTCATCAACTCAATCAGCTGTTTAGAGATCGCTAAACCGAGACCCGTTCCGGAATCGGGCTTATAAATCGAATGATTAGCTTGAGTAAATGCTTCAAATAAGCGATCTTTTTCGCTATGAATAATACCTCTTCCCGAATCAATAACTTCAATCAACAGCTCATCATTGTTAAGCTTATTTCTTTTGGCGGTTAACAGTATCGAGCCATGGTCTGTGAATTTAATGGCATTGCCGATCAGGTTGGAAATAATCTGTTTAAGTCGTAATGGATCAACGACCATATTATCAGGAAGTTCATCGTCAATGCGATAATCAAGATTCAGATTTTTAATTTTAGCCGCTGCAGAAAACAGGCTGATAACAGATGCCATGCATTGTTTTATATTTACAATTTCTGTTTTTAATTGCATTTTCCCGAATTCAATACGAGAAAAATCCAGTATGTCATTTATAATTGTGAGCAAGTCATTAACCGATGTATTAATGGTATTAACGTACTCAGCCTGATCTTCATCCAGACTGGTTTTGGCTAATAATCGGGTAAAGCCTATAACCCCGTTCATGGGAGTACGAATTTCATGACTCATATTTGCAAGAAACAGGCTTTTAGCCTTATTCGCCTGTTCGGCCTGATCTTTAGCTTTGATCAGCCCTTCTTCGGCAATGACCCTGGCGGTAACGTCCCGTCCAGTACCTTCAACACCTATGATATTATTGCGTTCATCAAGTAGAAAATGCGCATTAGTAGACATCCAGATTGTTGAGCCATCCTTATGCCTTAAAGTAATCGGGTATTGCTCAACATGGCCTCCATTATTTGCCAGGGCCTGAAGAAATGGGTCACGATGTTCCGGGTTAATATAAAAATCTGTAATTGGTTTGCCAACCAACTCCTCAGGCTTGTATCCCAGCAAGGCCTCTACCGAAGAGGATACGAATTGCAAGATGCTATCTTTATCGGTTCTGTAATAGGTATCCTGTAAATTATCTAAAATCCCTTTTAATTCGCGTTTGGATGCGATCAGGCTTTTTTCTATATCTTTATGTTTTTCAAGCTCATCAGCCAGCTCGGAAATGTTTTTTTTGAGTTGCCTTGAAGATTTAAACCACAGCACTGTTGAAACAATAGTTGAGAGTATAAAGATGATAAGGAATATTTCTAAAAGCATCATAGTGTTATTGCAAATCTCTCATTAGTATTATTTTAAGGTGTTTTCTAACATTAAACCACCTGAAGAAGTGGGGTTCCATAACACCACTACTAATAGCAGAGAAGGCACACAACTGATTTCGTTTTCGCTGGAAGGTACAACTATTATAACAATTTACCGGAAACAGTAAATATTTTTGCACACCACTGCTTAATACTCCAGTTATAATAAATGAGGAAAACATCAGTTAAATATTTGAGCCGTTTTTTACACTAAAGCTATCGGAGATGGCAGCGGCCCGGGGCTCAGTATGGTTTTTGGATTTATGAAACAGTCCAGAGGAAACATTAATATAACCAGTCGGCCTGATAAGGGTACGACTATATTTCTTTATTTACCAATAGATAGAGAGTAAACAAAAACATTAAAACAAAAAGTGATCCGCTTGCTCTAGACAACACAACAATACTCTTAGTTGAAGATAATGAAGAATTTTTAAACACCTATACAAAAATACTGAAAGGGCCTGGTTATAAAGTATTTCAATGTCAGGATGAAAAAACTTTAGATATTTTAAAAAATCATAGTGGTCAAATTGATATTGTGCTGAGCGATGTGATAATGCCATCGGATATAAGTGGCATTGATCTAGCTAAAAAAATTAATCTCAAATATCCTGAAATAAAAATTTTATTAATGACTGGTTATCCCCGCAACAGTTTCAAGAGCCATAATCCAGACTCACTGCCTGCATTATTAAACAAACCCTTCACACTGAAACAGCTAACTGAAGCTATTTAAGAATCTATAACAAATCCTATTCAACTAATTTATTTTATTTTTTAAATGAACTGCGTAATGTTTTAAGGTGTTTTTAGCAATTAATTTTTCCTGCTCCGGTAACTGATTAATTAATGGAATTAAAGAATTTATAATATCACTTCCTTCATTCCATTTATTTTGTCCTGCCAAACTCAGTGACAGCTCTAGTAAAACAACGGCAATGCGTTGTTTGTCTGGTTTTTCCCGGGTTTTTTCAAGTGGTATAATCTTGTTTAATATTTCTTCAGCGTGAGTAAATTCACCCTGTTGGCGTTTCAGGCTTCCCAGTTTGTAAAGTGACTGGGATTGTAATTCAGGCGAAAAATTATGGGTTTCAGCCAGTTTAACTGCTTTTTCGCAAGCCTTAACCGCCGTATCTAATAAACCGAGTTTTTCACCTTTAAGACACACTTTCATTTCAGCTTCATAATTTGATATATAGTTATCGCAACCACTGATAATTAATAGAAAGAGAAATGTGGGTAAATTAAATTTCATATAAACCTGCTGGATTCAAAACCTGATAAAACACTTATTGCTAAATATCGCTGATAAGTAAAATCATAAATAAATAAGCCAACCTGCATTGAGGTTGGCTCAATTATAATTAATCAGGCTGCTAATTGAAATCTTTCACAGCCTGATTAATGTTCAATAACGCAATCAATTGCGATATTGCCACCTGGTTTACTGAGGCACAATCTGTAATGTCTTCAGGAATTTAACCAGCGCTTTCTGATCTTTAACTGAACTAGCAGCAAAAGCATCACGTGAACTACGCCCTTCACCGCCGTGTAACAAAATGGCTTCAGTAATCGTACTCACATCTCCACGATGACCATATGGCGCTGAGTTACCCACATCCCACAGTTTACGTGTCAGGAAGAACTCAGAACCTGGTTTACCATCCTGATCTGCACGACCCTGAGCAAGCTCTTCGTTACAGAACCAGCGAATTGCACCCGGGCCTTCATCATCACACAGGTTATGACGCTTCAGGTCGGTGTAAGCACGCACGATTGCCGTGCCATTAGGACCTTTCTTCAAACGCGGCAGATCACCTGTTTCTGTCATATCAAAGGAGTAATCTGGGCACCCATCAGCAGCACTCGCACAGGTACCAGCTGGGTTAAACGGGTTTGGCTCTACAAAATCACGGGTATTAAGCACCATTTTAGGTGTATGACATGATGCACAACCCACTTCATTAAATACCGCTTTGCCACGCTTAACCATTTTTCTCTGGTGACGTTTTTTAGGCATAACCTGAGTAGGTGTAGATAACTGTGCCTGCCAGATTGACAGTGCAGTTTGATCCCCAATGGTTAACTCACGCTCAACACCATCATTATCATAATCAGGGTCAAAACCTTTAGCAGGATTAAGGTCAAAACGTTCTTCCGCCTGCATACCATGATGGTGGTTCATTGCGTTGGTGGAAAATTCTCGTAATGAGATAACTTTACCCGCCTGGTGAAAGGGTTTCACTATCAGGTCTGTATCTATACCTTTTGCCGATACTACGACACCGCCAGAGATCTCAACCTCAAAATCCACACCTTTTGTACTCAGTGTGTGATTACCATCAGACAAGCCGGGCAACTGAGTATGTAAGTCACTAGTCATCTCACGCGCCAGCATTTCAATAGGGCCTGCGCCATGCATAGCCAGTGTATTTCGGCTATTACTTCTTTGCGGGCTAACAGATAATGTCACCGGATCAAGTGCCTGTGCCAATACAAAAACGTTAGCAACAAAGTCACCTGCACCACCAGCTTCAGGCTCATTATGACAACCTGAGCAGGCATCAGAGTCAGGTGCAGATGTACGTAGTTTTGCAATCTGACCTGGGGTTAGCGCTTCTCCTTCCTCAGAAAACTCAGGTATCGCTCGTTTATCACCACCACCGGTGGTTTCTGGACGACCACGGCCATCACAGGTATTAAATTTGGCTATAAACAGTGCTTCACCATGATCGTTAATTTCATCAAAGCTTAGTGTGCCATTATTAATATCAGACTGCTCAATTGAATTAGCAATGATCGGTGCGTCTGCAGCCAGCTCAGGTGGGCATTGTTTGCTAGCATAGGCGTTAAAAGCACAAGCTGATAAACCTAGCAAAACAGATAAATATTGTGTTGTTTTCTTCACATGTTTCTCCTTAACTCATTATTTTAATTAATTAGAACTACTGAATAACAGAAAATTTTAAGTAGTCTAATTTTCAGGCTAACAAGCATTAGCCCTGGCATATTTATGATGATGCCTGTTACTGATTAGATACTGTGTAAGCCATAACAACTAGGTAAATTAAGCCCGATACTTATGAAATAGTGCTAATTTGATAAATCATGATAAATAGATACGTTAAGAATTATGCCAATGGTGACAGCCTTAAACTGCAAGCTCGTACCATGTATTAATTAAATCATTAAAATTATCGTTAAGACTGTCATTTTTGATATTAATGGAACCTAAACTGGCATTAGAGCGTGTTAATTGTTAATAGTATTATTTATTAAGGGTAAGCAATATGTTGAACAATCACTCCAGGCTGGCCATCGGTTTATTAGTTGCTATTTTCTCTGTAAGTACCGGTGCTATTGCAAACAAGGGCGGAAATTCAGGATCTAAAGACAGCAGCGCACAAATGAGCAAAAATGCTTCTGGAAACACATATCGTTACCAGACAAAAAAGGCTGAAAAGCCAAAACATCAATACCGTAACACGCACCAGTTTACACATAACTATAAACGAAAAACGATGACGGTTTATAACCCAGCTAAATAACTCAGGCTTAGGTCAGGGCTCTGTTTACAGGTGGTAAAGTTTAGTAAATAAAATAATTGATTGAGTTCTGAATTTCTGAGTGTGGTGACAAATAAAATTGAGTTATATTGTTATTTGTCACCACACTATATAACATATTTAAACTGCCCTGTTACGCTAATTTATTCATGTAAATCTTGCAAGTTTGCTACTGTAACCACGCGCTGAGGGAAAGGTATTTCTATGCCCTCACTTCTAAAGGCTTTTATAATGGCGAAATTGATCTGGCTTATGACATTAAGTCGTTGATCAATATCTTGAATAAAACAACGCAGCTCAAAATTCAGTGAGCTATCACCAAAATTTCGGAATAAAACTTTAGGGTCTGCAACATTTCTATTATTTCTTACCACTAATGGATGTTCATTTGCAATGTCAATTAAAATTTTATGCACTTTATTGACATCTGAATCATAGCCAACCCCAATTGAAATAGTAATACGACCAAAGTTATCGCGTAACATCCAGTTGGTCACCTTTGCGGTTATCAACTCCGAATTAGGCACAATAACATCGGCCTTATCAAATGTTTCTATCTGAGTAGAGCGAATATTGATCGCTTTTACATAACCTTCTGTATCCCCGGTGACTATCCAGTCACCACGACGAATAGGACGCTCAAATAAAAGTATTAACCCTGAGATAAAATTATTAACTATATTTTGCAGGCCAAAACCAATACCAACAGACAATGCACCAGCAATAAGTGCGATATTCTGCATTTCCACACCAGATATTGAAAGCGCAATTAGTAATGCTATGGCAACACCAGCATAACCCACCAGAGAAGTCACCGCCTCACGAGCGCCCCTGTCGAGTTTGGTGTGTTTGAGGCCACTGGGTAGCAAATGATTTTTTATATACCTGGTCAGGTGAAGGATTAAGGCAAAGGTCAGTATCCCGCCAAGAATCAGCGTTGGTGTGACACTAAGGCTCCCAATAGTAAAACCTTGTGTTAAATATTCACTAATAATGCTGACCCAGGGATCGTCCAGTTTCCAGATATGTAAAGCACTAATGGCAAAGCTGGTCCATAAACTGGTAAAAAAGATAATACGAATCAACACCAGGCCAGGAACCAGCTCGCCTTTTTTCAGACCAACCCGCTTACGTAGTTTTTTCTCCCACTCCAGACGACCTTCATCTAAACCATCCCACAAATCTACTAACAGACGATAAACCAGCATAGTTAATGCCAGACTAATAGACGTCGCAATAACTCCACCTAAAACAAAAAAAGATAGATTCCTGTAACCAGCAAGATCAGCAATTAAGCAACTAATTAATATCAGGCTTAAACCAATACGCGGAGTTCGCGACAGCACCGCCCAGGAAAACAAGCGTAACATCCACAAAATGATCGTTAAATTTATAATAAATAAAATGCTAAAAACACTGCGCGCCAGGTAATAAACCGGCTCACTTAAACTTGCCTTAAACTCGCCACTTAATACAAAGAAACCAACAAAACCAATTGAGAGTAATATTTTTAAGTGTTTTGCCAGGCGTCTGGATAGCTTATCGGGACGGGTAAGATACACTGTTGCTGGAGGTGCCGGGCTCAGCAAAACATTTATCAGCACAATCAAGGCCAGGTAAATCCCCAGCATATAACTAACTTTGGTAATAAAGGGCAATGGGCTAACAGGTAGAACATAACTTAGAAAAGCAGCGGCGATAGCTACGGGTAAAAGAACCGGTAATGCTGGTGCCAGACTGCTGCGCAGAGCAAGTGTAAATGCTGACACGCTATCAGTGGGTGCAGCCGACTGAAGTGCTGTTTTGCGCAAACCTCGACTATAATGAACGCCACCGACCAGACCGAATGCAAGACAAATAATAAGCAATGCAGTTTGATTTGTGTTAAGTAGCTTGAGCTGGTATTGCGCACGCAAAAAATCGATACTGTTTTGCCAGCCAGCTTCCGGTGCTTTAAGGTTGTTAGATATAACGGTAAAAATATGTGACGTTCGAGCTGAGAGCTGTTGAGCAAGAGTGCTCTGTTGAAGCTCATTAACAGATTCTATTAAGTCCTGGCTTTGAAGCAATACCAGTTTACAACTGGAAAGCAGCTTATCCAGATTCTTTTGCTCGTTTGTTAAGCTCCTGCGCTTTTTAGTAACCTCTTTCGATTCTTTATCAGTCGATTCACCCAGAGTAGCCAGATCTTCATTAGTTCCTGTCAGCTGAGCCTCAGTAGATTCAATGCAGGTTTGTGCCCGACTCTTTATTGGTAATATCACATCTAGCTGTTCAGAGAGCTGAGATATTTTGATATTTCCTGTTCTCGCCTGTTTGAGGTATCGCTCCTGATCTTTGACTGTCTCAGTTGCCTGGGTTAACCAGCTCTCGACATCTTCCTCTTCGGTAATTGCCCACGAAGGGGCTGAGAACATTAAGAAAGCAAAAAACACCGGTATAAAGCCTGAGACAATACGGGAAAAATATTGTGCAGGCTGATTTAGTTGTTGAGCCATGATACAAAGCCAATAGTAAGTCAGAAACCACTTCATCTGATAGGTAAAAGCCTTCTATTCTAACATGTTTTTTAGCTTATTAAATAAGCCTGATGTAAAGAATAAAACAGGGATATTTAAGAAAATTGACCCCTGCACGATATAAGCACTCTCACATTATAAATGCTCATATTTAAGTAAATCTGTTTAGGGTATCTTAAAACCAGCATAGAACATTGTAAGCAGACATAATTTTCTCCACTGGCACCTGATAACTGGAATTTTTAAACAGCATGTTAACCAATTAACAATCAGCTTCATTCATAGTTTATGAGCAAGGCTGTTAAAAGCCGAAAAACTATGGTGATTTACAGAGGTAAAGAACGTGCTTTTTAAACACAAAAAATGTTTGTGATGAAAAAGTCCATAAATATTAAATTGTAAATTTTTAATCAAACAGCTCGCAGTAGATAATATAGTTACGCAGGCATTCGCTAAAGCTAATCATTGAAGCCAGTGATTTATGAGTTAAATCTTAAACCTCATCCGCTGCTGTAAACCCGCAGAATCATGAAAGATAAACCCTGAGGCATATTAATAGATAAGTGTATTGCGCTTTTTAACAATACTTTCTATACTCATTTTTGACAATCAGGAGTGTTGAAAATGAGTATAGACGATCTAGAAATGCTATTCGGCGTAGTGCTTATTACTATTTATGCATATGAACGTTTCAATACCCCTTCTAATGTTCGCTCATCAACGACTGCAAGTCGCTATATGGTATCCGTTTTTCTTTACATACTTATATACCTGATAACATTTAAAATATTTACCAGCTACCCTGAATTAGTAAAATCCCTGAAAACAGCGCTTGGAACTCATGAGCCGGCATCAATTGCTGGTGCAACCACGTCTGACTACTCAACGACTATCTTTGTTGCGATGGTTTTCTCATTGTTAGTCCCTAAAATTCCATTTATTTCTCAACTTGATGCAAAACTCAGGGTATTTTTACACAAATTAGCCTCAATCCCTTTTGAAGCAATACGGCTAAGTAAAGAAATACAGGATATGGAGTTCGTTATCCCAGAGAGCCATTGGCCTAAAGTTGAAGACAAATTACAGACTCTAGGGATAAACGAACAGGAGATAAAACAGGAAAGTAGCGACTCTCTTGTGAATAAGTCAATTAATATTCTTAGCCTGATGTTAATGCTAGAAGAATGGAAGAAGGATAGCCGATTTTCATCATTTCTTCATGAAAATGCAACGAAGCTGGCACAGCTTGATGATCACTATAGCCGTTTTCAAACCATCCTAACAAATTACATTTCCATGAATAATAAAATTGCTGATCATAATGCTGATCAAATTCTTCAGGAAGCACTGGAAAAATACAACTCAACCTTACAACAGGAAAAAAACTCCCTGCTTTCAGAAATATGCGATCTTATCAGCCACGGCCTTCTTACCTGTTGTTTAACTCTTGGTAACCGAAAAAAAATACTTTCTGAACTTGGGTTTCAGGAACCAGTTGAAAATACTTCATACATTAGTCGAACGATTAATCAAACATTAGTTTTATTTAGCCTGTTACTTATACTCGTTTTGCTCACATTTATTTTATTCAAACCTGAGCAGGAGAATATTGAACAATTACTGATACGTGTGATAATGATTGTCTCAATTTATTGTGCAGCGGTCGTCTGTGCATTATTTCCTAAACAGATATGGCCCTTATTTAAGTACACAGAGCAATCTTCATACCCTGCTTTAGGTTATTTATTATCTGGTTTAATGGCCGCTGCATCAAGCATAACCATAAGCCTTACATTCAAAACATTATTATATTCTCTGAATAAAGATATACACGGATTCTCAGCTCCTGTTTCAATCGCATGGAGCTCTTTTACAAATTCCAGTTACCCATGGACATTAATGTCATTTGTAAGTGCTATATTAATAGCCTTTTTAGCAGACTGGAAACTCAACAAATCCAGAAACGCGACTATTAGAAGAGTCGTAGATGCATTTATACAATCCGTTATAATGATGCTAACTGTAACCTTAGTGCACTGGTGGTTAACCGATATTGCAGCAGAGCATATCCCTCCCTATGAGAAATTACTTATTATGTCAGCAGTTATAGGTACAGTTATAGGTTTTATAGTACCTGAGTGGTATCGACAGTCATGGTGTAAGGAAAAGCATCAGATTGAACCTGATTTAAAGAATCAGGAAAATATTGTAGAACTCAGGAAAGTAAACGCATAAACCCTTCCATACATAACTATACGCCACCCCAGGTTTATCACTAACAAATGTAAGTAGATAAACAATATTTACAGGCTCTTTAAAATGCAAAAACTAACAGTTATTATTGCCACACTACTACTATTTTCCTGCAATAACAGTAAAACATCTGTATTTCAGCAAGCGGTTTGCTCTGTAGATAAAAAAGGTTTTTTGTATAAATCAGAAAGCCACACAAATCAGTCCCATCATATCAATATAAACGATAACATAATTAATTTTAAATCAACCGAATTTAAGGAATTTTCCCAGCCACTAAAAACGTCTAATATTTTTTCTTATAATGGAACAAAAGAAAATGGCATTTTCAGTTATAAAAATAACACTATAAATAACCCACTGGAATTAGGCCTTATTCATTATTATTGCTGGAAAGCGCTGAAGTTAAAATACAGAAATAGATTAAGTTTTAGTGAAAGCATTAACTAGCATCACAGACATATAAAAAAACATATTAATATAGAATTTTTCAGAAAAATCAGAAACAAATTATTATTAGTTGAAAATATTTATAGACCATATAAGAAAGACATACATGAACTTGGTTTTGATAGAATAAAATCTGAACGTATCAGTGATATGTTACTTGGTGTAGATGTACATAAATAGACGCTAAAGGTATCAGTAAATTTTCTAAAAATAGCCAATCTACATTATATATACCGTTAATCCCCGACAGTATTTTTATCACCGGGTGCCCGCAGTGAACGGGCCGTAATAACCAGTGGTATTGTCGGCACAATAAATAGTAGTGGAAACCAGAGATGCCACTGCATCAACACGTATATCTCAGCCATTAACTCCTCGCGTATAGCCGGATCCGCATGAACAATCGACTGGCTCATTCCAATATAATCGATGGCATAATTGTAAGCTGGGTATAAAACAACCAAACCGGCAAGCACATAAATAATATGCAGTAAATACTTCTCTGGCTTAAACCAGTAAGCAACTGCTATAGCCAATAAAGCCAGGCCGATTAAACTTAACATAATAACCCTGTCTGCACCTCGGGCCTGAATGAATAACATTAGGGTTTCCCACATTTTTTTATTCCTTTAACCATAAATTAAAAATTGATTAAACTACCAGACACAAAAACAATCTCTACAACGATTATTCAACAACTTCATAAATATTATCAACAACATAATGAACAAACCTGCCTCTGTTGTTTAGAGGTTTGAGCTTAGTTGTTCATTTTTCTAGTCGCGTTTAACTGCATATTTAATCTTTCTAATAATCACCAATATGTTATCAGATAAACGGATGCATAACTCACACGAACAAGTGATTATAAATTTTAGGCGCTCTGCTAGGATAAATTAAAGAAATTGAAGTGCAGCTTATAAAGGATGATGAACATGACAAGCACCACAATCACTTACTATTTCAAACCCATTCTTATTTCTTTTATTCTTTGCGCAGGAGTTTTTCCTAATCAAATACAGGCCTCATCGCTTTTTACGGCGTATTCGCAAGCCCTGTTCTGTAATGATGATATTGTTGAAACAACCCCTGTTAGAATTAGAGGTTTTGATCACCTGTAAACCCAGCAGATACTCTCAGGTGTTATTCGGTTCTAGATTTCACCGAGATTACGCAAGCGAGTAATTTCACACCAGTCAGCTTATCAAACCTCACATCCCCTTAGCCATCATCACTCTGCTTACACACAATATTTGATCATTCACCGCCGGAACCGTACTGCAACAGACTTAAAAACGGTAGTTATAATCAGTACTTGAATATATACTAATAATAATTTCATTAGTACCAGACTCTGAAAGAGTTTAGATATCCTGTTTTTATGGAGTTTTCTCTCATTATGCCCGAAATCAGCTTTACTACACCTGCATTGTTATTCCCAGCGGTGTCACTACTGCTTGTCGCCTACACAAACCGATTTAATGCCATCTCATCACGTATACGGGTTATGAGCGCTTTATACAAAGCAACACCGAGTAGCGCCTTATCGGCACAGATACGCAGTTTAAGAAAACGCGTAAATGTTATACGTAACATGCAGGCCTTTGGTGTTGGCAGCCTGTTCTTCTGTGTCATTTGCATGTTTAGCTTATTTTCTGGTGAACTACTTATGGGTAAAGTTGTTTTTGGTCTTAGCCTGCTAAGTATGCTGATTTCACTATTTTACTCTATGTGGGAAATTCTTATCTCTGTACAGGCGCTAAATCTTGAACTTAACGAACTCGAGCTTGATGGACACAACAACCATAACTAATAAGACAGCTCTTAGAACAACAGAACAATAATAAATATTATAATATTTGATTTAAACAGGAAAAAATAATGAGAAACGGATTCAATTCCGACAATGAATTTTGCTTTGGTCGTCATGATGATATTGGAGCAGCAGCGGCAGAAGATGACAATGATTTTCTAGGTGAATGTTTTATAAACACAGGGGATCTGGATGCGCTACTGGACAGCAGAAGTCCGAAGCGTATTATTATAGGCCGCACCGGTGCAGGTAAAAGCGCATTACTAACCCATATCGATAGCGCATGTGAAAACGTCATAAAACTCTCGCCTCACTCTCTTTCACTTAATTATATTGCCAATAACAATGTTATTGAATTCTTTGAAGAGGCCGGAGTAAATCTTTCTGTTTTTTATGGTTTGCTCTGGCGCCATGTACTTGTTGTGGAATTATTAAAAAAGAAATTTAATATCACAAGTGAAAACTCACAAAAAGATTATACCAGCCACATTCGTAGAATTCTTTCTAAAAAAGACAAATTCAAGGAAATGGCCGTAGACTATCTGGAACAATGGGGGAACAGATTTTGGCTAACCACTGAAGAAAGGATGCATGAGCTTACCCAGAAAATTGAAAAAAGCCTTTCCTCATCAGTCGGCGGTAATTTATCCGGCTTTGACCTGTCAGCTAATGGTGCTCATAAACTATCAGAAGAGCAGCGAAGACAGATAATACAGATTGGCAAACGAGTTGTTTCCGAGATCCAGATACGTGAACTTGAAAACATTATTACCCTTTTAGCTGAAGAGGTTTTCACTGATAAGCAGCAAAAATATTATATTATTATTGATGGCCTTGATGAAGAGTGGGTAGACGAAAGGATAAAATATAAATTAATAAAATCACTAATCGATGCTATCCGACGCTTCAAAATCATTAACAATGTAAAAATTCTGGTTGCAATGCGTCAGGATTTGCTCGATAAAGTTGTACACACAAGTCGCGAACTCGGCTTTCAGGAAGAAAAATACGAATCACTCTACCTACGCTTAGGCTGGGAAAAAAACGACCTGAAGGACATGGTCAATAAACGCATCGGTTTTTTAATACGCCGTAAGTATACCAAGAAGAGTGTCGGCTGGTCTGATATATTCCCGGCCAATATTGATCAGACGCCAACACTTGATTACCTGGTAGAACGAACCTTCAATCGCCCGAGAGATATGATCGCATTTATGAATGAATGTATTGTCTCAGCCTCCGGTGAAGCCACTATATCTGCACATAATATCAAACTGGCCGAAGAACAGTACTCTTATAAACGCCTGCAATCACTGGCCACAGAATGGCAAATTATTTACCCTGAGTTATTTGAAGTTGCCCAAATGTTTTTTGGCATGCCTCACAGGTTCAAGCTAAGCACGGCCAATGAGAAATGGTTTGAGGAAAAGTACCTGGAAATACTTGACAGCCTTTCTGGAAAAGAACTCTGCCCAATAGTCAATTTATTAAATGGTATGTATTCAACAACGGGAAATTTCTCCTCCGCAAGAAATACGTTTTTTAGAGGATTTTACAATACGGGGTTAATTGGTATAAAAACAGGCACCAATTCCGCTATCCACTGGTCACATAAAACATCACGATCTATCTCGCCAGGCCAGCTTAAACCCAGTTCGTCTATTTATATTCACCCTATGTTTTACAAGGCCTTAGGCATCAATTTGAGTAATTAAACACTCATAACCTGCTACACCTGATCGAACTGCAATTGGCTTTTAACCTAATGATAGAAATATAAGACGAATATTACTCCATGGAAATAATGCAGGGTTTCAACATTTATCCTGTAGTTTTTAAGCAGAAAATCCTATAATTGGACTGAGGTATTTGATTTTAGACGTTGCTCTCAGTTTTATATATTTGAGTATGAGAGTGTATAATTATGTTAAAATCTACATTTAATCAACTAGACAAACACTACAACACCAACTCTAAATACATTCACAAATGCACAATGCAATTTCCAAATACTAGTGCAATTCGAATGTCTGAAGCGCTTGCGGCAACAAATATAAGTTTTCTTAATGAATTTAAAAAATCGACAAAAAACAAGTGCCCTCACGGGCATATTATCGATGCCTCAGATCTGGCAAACATACTATCTCAGCCACATCTATTAGGCGTCAGAACCCACAGCTGGAAAACTCAGGCAAATTCTAATGCTCCCAAAGAGATCATGGGTAAACACGGCATCATCTGCTATATGGATATACCAGGACATCCTGGACAGAACCATATCGATTTGTGGAATAAAAACACACCTGTGGGTGATGAGTTCTGGGATGCAAAGAAAATTTGGTTTTGGACACTTATTTAATATATACCATATCTCTTCATCAACAATCAGTGAACACACCAAATACCTTTCAATTGAACTCAATTATTAGATGTATTTATCAAAAAATTAATATTATCAATAAAATTAATCAGTGTCTCTCATTGATATCTATCAATATATTTTTAAGACTACAATGCTAGTGTAACTAATTATCTATTCTAGATTATATGGAGTACGTAATATGCAACATAAAAATCTTTCTAAAAACTCAAACGATGAACAAAACGGGTATATAACTGCCTTTAAAAATCTTGAACATAAAGTAGAAAATATGTTCCATCAATTGTGGCATAAGTCTTTTTCACAAAATCAGGAATCAACAACTACCTTCCCGATAATGTCACTTCAAGGCATGCCTAAAATTGATTTAATCGATCGCGACAAAGAACTGGTGGTTAAAGCGGAACTTCCTGGCATCGATAAAGATGATATTGATATATCGATTTCTAATAACCACCTCAGCATAAAAGCCAAAACCTGTCATGAAGAAAAAGAGGAAAAGGGTGATTATATACATAAGGAAACAACCCAGAGTGAATTTTATCGATCTATCACACTTCCTGTAAATATTCAGGACGAAAACATAAAGAGTACGTTCAAAAATGGCCTACTTGAACTGATTATTCCGAAAGCGGAGGACTCTCATCGTAAGCGCATAAAAATCGATTAATTTATCGAGCTAAGCCTGATCTGTTATACGGCCCAGAAGTATCGCTGTGTGACAGGTTCGCATATTTTTAAAGCATTATCTAAACAAACATCCTGTTTTCACCAGACATCTCTCACCTCCACTAGCTCCACAGAACTGTGATTCTTCAATAAGTTCCTGAATTATCTGACAATCTGGCATTTTATCTCTATACTAATTGTAGCCAGAGAACCTACACTAGAACATCATTAATGATTAATGCCGTAACCCATAAAAAACAGCTTATCTATGTACTTATCATAGCGTTTATCGCGATGGGGTTAATCACCTACCAGATAGTTAAAGATACCATTAACAAAAGTATTGAGACCAATGCCCTGCTAGTCGCAAAAGTCATTATCGGACAAAGCAAGGTTATACGTAATGTCTACATCAGAGAAGTTATTAATAAACTCCGCAATGAGGGCACAGGAGCACATTCAGACTATCAATCTAAGCCTGGCTATATACCCATTACTGCACAACTACAAAGAATGCTAAGTGATGAAGCCAGACTTATTCTCACAGATATCGAATATAAACCGGTCAGTAAATGGAATATGGGGCCATATAATCTGGGTGATGATGATTTCTTACACTGGGGTTGGGAACAGCTAGAAGAGCAGGATGATCAGGTAGATGGAGAATCATATGACTGGAAACCGGTTTGGCGTATCGAAGATAGCCATAAAGGTAAAACGTTGCGTTATATGGATGCCGTTGTGGCGACGGGCAACAACTGTGTTTCATGTCACCAAAAGCTGGAAAGCACTGAGCGTATAAAAAAACTACGCCAGCAAGCGAGCGTACCTGAACAAGTTTACCTGCTTCACCATCTTATGGGTGCCTTTACCATCAGCATCCCACTCGCCAGTGTTCAGGCACTAACCGATCAGCATCTAAACCAGTTTATTTTATGGATTAGCCTCACCCTCGGCATAAGCTTTGTTCTGATACTCTGGTTTTCTACCAATAGTCTTAAACAACTAAGAAATCTGGTAGATTTAAAAATACAATCTCACCAGGATCAGTTAACCGGCTTATTAAACAGACGGGGCTTTAATCACGCATTATATCAGCACCTGAATTTACTGAAATCAGAAGATAAGAATTTCTCTCTGTGCATCTTTGATCTGGATGGCTTTAAATCGATAAATGATACCTATGGTCATCCCGCAGGTGATCAGGTCCTGATAGAAATTTCTCGTGTTATAAAACATACATTTCGTGATAACGATGTACTGGTAAGATTAGGCGGCGATGAATTTGCAGTTATTCTTGCGGGGTGCAAAATAGACAACGCCCTGATACTTTGTGAAAAACTTTTACATAACATACGCGCTATCAGCATTGACTGGAATTCAGAAAAACTGTCAATTGGTGCCAGTATTGGCGTAAGCGAATGCAAACGATATATGTATATTGAAGATATTATCAAACAAGCTGATACAGCCTGTTACGTTGCAAAAGACACCGGGAAAGACAAGGTGATCATACGTTAAATGTCTGTTTAAATTGAGAGTTTTTATACTTACTGCAATAACAGGTCTAAGCCAATACAGTTAAAAACATACCCGGCTTAAAACATCATGGGGAGCCACTGGCTCCCCATTTTTATTCTCCTGTGTGTTAGCTTCGTTATTCTCATACCACTCATCTAACGTATCTTCTAATCGAAGCCGTTGACGAACACGCTGACCTGTTTTTGATTTAATGTGCGCACCACCTTTTCTCATTAAAGGTGATCGAGCTACATAGTTTCTCTGTCTTGGCATTATCTTCTCCTTATATTTCCAGCTTATACCAGTTGAGATTTTTTAATTTGCGTCGAGCACGAATAAACGACCTGTCTTTCTGCAAAAAACACGGGGTCTCATCTGTTACCTCGAAGCAGAACTTTCTGGGAAGATCAGAGTACAGAGATCTGGGCGGTTTACCAGTAACTCGTTTAATCTGCTTTCCCGTTTCATAGGTATGGTAGTAAATTTTATTTATACCTAACTCTGAGTAAATAAAGTTAACCGTTGCCATTAACATCGCTTCAGACCACAGGTTAAAAAATGGTGAAAAAACATTCTCAACATAATCAATAAATTGCGATTTATCACAATCACAGTAACGTAATAACCCCGGTTT
>Ga0316204_10005037_pt1 | contig 22591 bp, 17 predicted proteins | sample 6monrhotite_MG_2_FD_205661 | JGI IMG/M metagenome (GOLD analysis project Ga0316204, IMG submission 205661) | Microbial mat bacterial communities from mineral coupon in-situ incubated in ocean water Damariscotta River, Maine, United States -... | ecosystem: Environmental > Aquatic > Marine >... | reverse complement strand
TAGACGTCAAAATCCCATACCACCTTATCGATGGGTTTAGGGAAATAGTGGCACTTTACTTCGTCTTCTTCATATTTCTCCTTTATAAACCATAGCCCCCCGATAAACTCTCCATTTTTAAATGCGCCAAAACAACGTGCCCCAAGACTTTTCCGAAAATCGATTACCGCTCTTGGTCTGGGAAATGTGTAAAGCACATCTTCATCATAACCCAGTTCGCGCACGTCTATGTTCTTGGCTCTGTTAGAGGACAACAAAGCCCGCGCTGAAATCGGTTGGGCCACTAGATAATACTTGATTAATTTCATCCTAATAATAGGTATCGAGTCTAAACATTTGCTACACAAATACAGAACGGCATCGATCAATCCCAGCTCTTTTTTTAAACTGACAAACTTATTTATCATGAATTTTTTTAGTCCCAGGCAGGGTAAAATGCTGTAGCCTTAAGGCCATTTCCCCGCACGCTTTAAACGATTTTTCAGGCCCGGTAGTGGGTGTCCCCCATCATACGCTTTTTGTGCAAACTCAATGGCTTTGCCCCACATTTTCAGGTCTATATACAATAGACCCAGGTTATAGAACACTTCTGCCGATGAGGCTTCCGGTACTAATTTCAGCGCCTCAAGGTAGCGAACTTCCGCGGATTGAAAATCCCCTCGTTTATGGAAAAAAATACCATATATCAACCGTACCACCCCATCATAAGGTTTAAACCTGATTGCACGCACAAAATAGCATTCAGCACTGTAATAGGGAGCACCAAAAGGTCGTTTGTGCTGAAACTGGTACCTTGCCATTGAATCCAATGCGCGATGATGATTAGGGAATGCCCGCAAAGTATAGTGAAGATCGCCGGTAATGGTATCTGATTTACCGCGTATCAATGCTTCCACATTTTTAGTAAAATGGAACTTTTCAACGACGGGTAAAAACTCCTCGCGATGCGCTGGATCCGTAAAGTCATAAGGACCATATGGATTCGTTAATTCACCACAATCCAGATCCTCGCCCCCACTAACAGCAACCGCTTCGTTGCTTCCAACAAGAATGCAGAATAAAAGAATAAAGGTACGCTTGGTCATTGTATGCATTTTAATCGAACCAAAAATTGACTATTGAACTTGCGACCTAACTACTGCCAATTTAATCACCAGTATAACTTGTTTAAATATAATGCCCTGTTTATAATCGTATTACATCGCGTATTACATAGTACAGAGCTGATATCTTAATACGTACTCGGCACATATTTTAACCTAATATAGGCTAAAATAGTAAGCGCATTCCCTTAACACAGCGACATAAACAATAATAATGAATACCTGAACCAATATTAGATCCTAATACACTATTCTTCTTAAAAGCCTAACTTATTGAGTATATGTAGAGATGTCTGGAATCTGTGGATGGCTATATAAAAATCCCACACAGGGTAGCACTATTGAATTAAACCAGATGGCCAGCAAGCTGCCCGACGGCGGCGACCAAATACAGGTAGTAAACACTGAATGCATTAAGCTGGCAGCACTGACGAAACATAAAAATACAATCACCAGCTTTTCCAATGACATATCGGTTGCGGTTGATGGCGACTTGCGGTGGAAAATAAGCGAGTATCAACAGGTTCAGGATGCCAAAGGGCCGGCTGAAGCAATTGCACTGGCCTATCGTAAACTGGGAGAAAAATTCCTAAGCAGTCTTGGCGGCACCTATTCACTTGCCCTGTACGCCAAAGCAGAAGACACGCTATTGCTTGCAGTAGATCGCATGGGAATAAAACCGCTGTGTTATAGCTCACCTGACCCTCATCGCATCGTATTTGCATCCAACTTGATGGCGCTCACCCAACACCCGAACGTACCAAGCACTTTTGCCCCTCAATCCATATACAATTACGTCAGTTTTCATTTTATCCCCAGCCCACAAACCATCTTCAACAATGTATTCAAGCTGGAGCCTGGGCAATACCTTAAGTTTAAAAATGGCTCCCTGGAACTTGCCAAACACTGGCAGCCTGAATTCTCTGAACACCATACGTCTGACATTCATCAATTGGGCCCCGAACTAAACCAAATCCTTGGCCAGGTAGTCGGCCGGTATAAGAACACAGAAAATATCGGCACATTTCTGAGCGGCGGCCTGGACAGCTCAACCGTAACCGGTTTTCTTGCAAAAGCAAAAAACAACCCGGTAGACTCATATAGCATTGGCTTCGCAGCCGAAGGATACGATGAAATTTCATATGCCCGTATTGCGGCAAAAAAGTTTAACACCAAACCCCACGAATACTACGTTACACCAGAGGACATCGTAGCCGCGTTACCATTAGTCGCGAAAGCATATGACGAACCCTTTGGCAATTCGTCCGCAATACCCGCTTATTTTTGTTCACGCTTAGCCCACGATAATGGCACACGAATGTTACTTGCGGGCGATGGCGGTGATGAACTGTTTGCCGGAAATGAACGCTATGTTAAGCAAAAATTGTTAGAACACTATTACAGCATACCTGAATTTTTGCGGTCAAAAGCGCTTGAGCCTATTATTTTAGGCACATCATTAGGCAAATCACTCCCGATATTAAAAAAAATACGCAGTTATGTTGAACAAGCGCGCGTGCCCATTGTGGAACGAATGGGCTCGGAAACCTATAATTACCTACAAGGTATTGCACCCGACGTTATTTTCAGTACCGCCATGCTGGACAACATTGATACTCAAAACCCAATTGCCTTGTTAACAAGCACCTACCAAAACACACCTTCAGATTCCTTTATGCAGCGCATGCTGTATTTAGACTGGAAATTCACATTGGCCGACAACGACCTGAGAAAAGTGAATCGTATGTGTGAAATTGCCGGTATCGAAGTGCGTTACCCCATGCTTGACGATGACCTGATTGCGTTTTCGAGCCAAATCCCTTCTAACGTGTTACTAAAGGGCACAAAATTACGTTACTTTTTCAAACATGCCATGCAGAACTTTCTACCCAAGGAAATCATCAATAAACCAAAGCATGGATTTGGTCTGCCATTTGGCGTTTGGCTGAAAACCACACCAGAATTACAAAGCTTTATCTACGGAAGCCTGGAAGATTTGAAGCAACGAAATATAGTGCGCAGCGATTTTGTTGACAACATCATCGACACGCATAAGAAAGGGCATGCGGCTTATTATGGGGCGATGATCTGGGCCCTGGCCATGCTGGAACAATGGTTTCAGCAACACGATATTAAAGGGCAGGTAATCTAGGGTCTGTTGACAATTGGGTTTGCTCGCCGTTAAACGAATTACCCCACCCTGAAGCAAATTAACTAACCGGCGGATTTACTAAAACGAGCCTGGTGCAAACGCAAGGCAAACCGAAATGCCGTTTGATCCCAAGGTGCAATTCTCGGAAGTTGAAACGGATCTGGCTTAGCGCTAACGGCACCCCAGGCGGTCGACACTGAATAATCAAATCCAACTCGCTTGACCATTTCAACATGCCGTTCATCGTAGTCTTTGCCTGGTCTTCCGTTTGGAAATGCAAATAACGTTATGGGCATTGTAAGCAATTCCTCTAATTGTTCTCGCCCTTTTACAATCTCCCGCTCTGCCTCCTCATCGGGAACTTGCGTCAAAATAGGATGATTAATAGTGTGAGCACCAATTTCCATACCACTATCGCGCATGGATATAAGTTGCTCAGTGGTCATCATCAAATCATTCGGTAACGCTACATTGACAATTTTTGCCAATTGATTGGCTTTATTTAATCGTTCGCTGAGTGTCAAGTATTTAAGTCTTTCCAAAATCTGGTACAACGATTCACGGCGGTTTGTGATTGAACTGATATCATATTGCCCCACGCCGATATTACTTAAATCCAATACATCACCAGGAGCGCTACGCACGGACTCAATAACCGTATCGTTCCACATTCTACCGCCATTTAAAAAACCAACCGCAATAAAAAATGTTGCCGGCACGCTATATTTTAATAAAATGGGTAATGCAACATCATGGTTATCGGCATAACCATCATCGAAGGTTACACACACCGAATTAGCGGGCAGTTTGTTTTCACGCAACAACTCGAGCGCTTCACTCAATCGCAACACATTAAAATAGCGATGTAATACTCGCATATGCCAATCGAATGTATTGGCGTCCAAATCGCCATCCCAGAATGGGTCTGGCGTCGGTAACACTCGATGATAAATAAGTATCAATAATTTTGAGGACCGCCCGGAAATGGAGAGCACTGACTTCACCAGGCCCAACGCAATACTTTGTGCTAAATTAATGTCGCTCATTGAAAGTAATTCAAACCTGATCCATCGACCGTGACATACCACTTGCCACCGTACTATTGTGTGCCGAATTCTGCTTCGCTTTTAGTTCCTTTTCAACCTCAAGGCGCACCAACACCAACATTGCCATTAAATGGTAAGGTAAATCAAAATAAGCCAGGCCTAAAAATGCACCACCAACAGCATAACCTACACAACTGACTTGCAGCATGGCTGCAAGATTTTTTGCCCACAGCAAATCCTCATGTTTTTTTGTTTTATTAATAATCCAGCTACCAGTACGAAATGTCAGCGTCCACATAATTAGGAACAACGCCAGTCCCACATACCCCTGCTCAGCCAATACTTCGAAATAAATACTATGGGCATCATGAAAATCTTCCGGAACCGGGGCATATTTATAAAACAATTCCTTATCAAAAGCCTGGAACCCTCCTCCCACAATTGGCCTGTCATTTGCGAGATTAAAGGCATACCACCACGCATTCACACGCCCCATTGCAGAGCCATCCTCTTCATAGCTCTGTATGGTTTCCATTCGCTCAAACCATTTTTCAGGCATAAAAGCCAATGCAATTGACAGAAACACAACCATTATTACGCCCGTAATAATTTTCTTATCACCTTTCCACCAAAGAAATCCCACCATCACAGCACCCGCGAGAAACGCGCCGCGAGAATAAGAAGACAAAATAGCAAAACTGCACAAGACCATACCGACTAGCAATCCGCGCTTAAGCCACTTATTCTCCACCTGTAGCTGTAGAAATCGCATCAAGGGCATAACCATGATTAGCGCCAGTGCCAATTCGTTATTACCTTCGACGAAGCTTCCTTCCGGCCCCCAAACTCGATAACTTCCACCAGTGGCTAAAGTAAAAACACCGCCTTTAACGCCAAAAAATGCAAATGAACCGACAATCACCCAAATTAATTGGATAATACGTTCCTTGTTATTCATAACGACTAGGGTAACCAGCACCATCAACTGAATTTTCATGGAACGTTTCCACTCAAACACAGCATCGTCAGGCACTAACGCAAAGAAGGTTGTTACACACGTCCAGAACACAAACATCATCCAAACTATGGTCACGGGAGAAAGCGGAATACGCTTTGGTTCTTTAGACAGCAGTAGTCCGATAAAAACCGCGCCCGCTGAAATTGCAGCGAATGGAAAATCATACGCAAAACCGTAAGATAATCTGTGTGGATTCATATAGGAGATCCACGAAAATAACAGTACGCCGACGTGAGGCCGCATAAGGGCGAACGGAATCGCACCGAAAACAATCAGTGTAATGATTAGGTCACGCATTCAAAATAACCCAAATTTTCGTGTCCGTTAGTGAAATCAAACTAATTACCGCTCAACTTCAGTAACACGTTGTTTTACCAATGCATTAAAAAATAGTAACGTTTTTTCAGCATTAGCCAGCCAGTTATGCTTATTCACGATATGGCTTCTTGCGTGATGCCCCATGAGCGCCAAATTCTCCTGGTCTTGTAACAGCGTTTTCATGCAGTGCGCTAACGAGCTGGTATTTTTTCGCTCGAATATAACCCCTTGTTTACCATTTTCCACCGCATCAAGTAATGGAGCATAATCAGGCACAACGACGGGTTTCCCCATTGCCATGTATTCGAATATTTTCATCGGTGATCCGTATTCATTGGAATCCGGCATCACGCCAATGGAAAAGGCCGCGACGTATTTTGGTAAATTATCATGCATTACTGTGCCAACAAAAAAAACCCGGTCCTCCAGCTTGTATTCAATGACCTTTTGTCTAATCGACTCCTTTTCTGGCCCATCCCCCACCAGGGCGATAACAGCATCACTTACATCGTGAGAAAACGCTTTAAATGCGTCGATGAGCATGTGCACACCATGCCAGGGCGAAAATGTACCAACAAAACCAATCACTTTTTTATCTTTCAGCGACACGCCATCAAGCGTCGACACACCTTGCGTATTCTCTGTAAACACATCAGGATCTGCCGCATTGGTACACACCAAAATCTTGTCCGGACTAATACCATAGTCATTAATTAAATGATCCCGCAAGAAGCTTGAAACAACCACAATGGATGCGGCGCACTCAAACAGCTTTCTGTCGATATACTTTGCAAAAGGTTTCAATAAGGCACTGCGTTTTCGCACCAGTGGAGAGCAACTGGTGTAATTAACTTCAATAATTAGCGGAATATTATTTTTCTTTGCGAAACGCATTCCCGCCACCGCAAATATCGCGTATCGTTCATAGATAATATCCGGCTTAAAGGCGTTGCTTGCTTTCTTGATTTGTTTACCTGAAATATAATTGTATGCCATTTCTACAAACTCAAATATAAGTTCTGGCGTATATTTACTTAACAACCCTAGAACTGATTTATTTGAGCTGGTGTCTTTCTTATTTTCAGGACGTTCGGGCTGTCGATCATGAATACCTGATGGCGACACAACACTGACACCATGACCAAGTTTCATAAACCCATTGGCTATACCCCAGATGTGCACGCCTTCCACACCCTGCCCCTGTGTTCGGTGCAAGTAAAGTATATTCACAACACTAACCTAATCATGTAATCCAACATGCTATGCTCTACTTGAAACTATTTTACGAAAAATATCAATTTGACCCTGCGTCGTTTCATCCCAACTGAATTTTTCAGCGTATAGTCGCGTCCTGGATCGGTCTGGATAATTCTTAAATAAGGTCTTAATGGCGAACGCTGTGTCGCTGGCGGTGCGTTCCCGGATTAATACCCCGGATTCCGGTATCGTAACAACTTCGGGCGTACCCCACACACGGGTGGCAACAACAGGGGTACCGCACGCCATCGATTCCAATAAAACATTGGCCCAACCTTCACGGCTCGAGGCCAGTATCAAAGCATCTGCGGCACCATAATAGTCTTTCAGCTGAGATTGCTCTAATGCGCCTAAAAATTTAACACGATCGGATACCTGGCATTGTTCAGCCAGTTGCATTAAATTCGCTTTCTCCGGTCCATCGCCTGCAATGAGCAACGTTATATCCGGGAGTTCAGATAGTGCTTTAATGACAAGATCATGGCCTTTACGCGTTATCAGGTAACCAACTGAGAGTATTGTTTTTCCGTCAATATTTAATGACTGCCGCAACTGCTCCCTGTGTTGCGGCGGAGAAAAAAGATCCAGATTTACTCCATTGCGCAAAACGGTGATTTTTTCTTCACTTGTCCCCATGTCGATCAGAACATCTTTTAATGCCTGACAAACCGTTATCAGTGCACTGCTCCGTTTGGCAGCCCACTGGATCATTTTACGTGGCAGCGCATATTGTGGAATTAAGTTCAGGTCCGTTCCCCTGGCAGTGATAACAACCGGTTTATTTAGCGAGGCACCCAACATTGCCGCCGCCACACCATCCGGATAAAAATAGTGCGCGTCAATCACATCAAAATCATAACCCTGTTGTTTGATTTCCTTGACGCAACTTTTCACCCATTGCGCCATCAGCCAGGGAGCAAGCGTCATTCCAACTTTTGGAATAAGTGGATAGCGCGGATGGATCACCTCAACGTCGTTCCAAATTTCATTACGAGGCACGTTAGCAAACGTCGCATAACTTCCGAACCTGGGATTGCTGGTTGGAAACCAGGGCACAGGAGCAACAACCTTTACCTCGACCTGACCACTTTGTAACAAGTATTTTAACCTTGTTTCGACAAAAATACCGTGCCCGGGTCGGGTCGAATCAGGATACAACGTTGAAAAAGTCAGAATTTTCATTTCAACGTTCAGCGATTAAACATTTGCCGATAAGAAGATTCAAACATCAGCAATGCCCAAAGCGCTGCACTGTGCTCACGAATGCCGCTCTGGTGCTCATCCACCATTTTTTTCACATAGTTTTGCTCAAACAAACCCGAATCAGCTAACGAACTTTCCAGCAACGCACTTCGTAACCGCTGCTTTAGCGGACCTCTAAACCAATTCGCCAGCGGTACAGCGAACCCCATTTTTGGGCGATACAAAATATCGTTTGGCAAATAGGGCTCGAGCGCTTTCTTAAATATATACTTTCCTTCATTGCGCTTGAGGTGTAATGAAGGATTTAAACCAGAAACCCATTCGACAAACTTATGATCAAGTATTGGCACCCGGACTTCAAGCGAATTCGCCATGCTCGCCCTGTCTACCTTTGTTAAAATATCACCCGGCAGGTAAGTCTTCATATCAAGGTATTGAATTTGCGAGAGTGGATGGTCCGTCGGTGCATTTGCGATATGGCGGTAAAACACTTCCTTAGCATGATACCCCTGAAGTTCGCGTTTGACTGAGTATGAAAATAACTTTTGGCGCTGCTCATCCGTCGTAAGCGACACACTATGCAGGTACGCCTCAACGCTGTTCCTGGCGAGTGCCTGAAAAGTGGATTTAGCCCTAAATATTTTTGGTGCCCAATCCATTTTCGGATAAGCCGAGCTTAAGGCACCAAACAGGGGACGTCGCATCCAGTGGGGTACAAAACCTCTGATCTTCTCTTCATTCATATGCCACCGATGACGACGATAGCCTGCGAAATTCTCATCCCCCCCGTCACCAGACAGCGCAACGGTGACTTTTTTCTTGGCCAGCTGGCAAACACGATACGTTGGGATTGCGGAACTGTCCGCAAATGGCTCGTCATAGAAACCCGCCAGCTTGTCCAGTAAGTCAAAATCCTCCGGGTCCACTTCTTCCACATAGTGGTTTGTTTTATATTGATCAGCAACCTGCCGGGCAAATGCTGACTCATTATATTTAGGATCGCCAAACGAAATTGAGCAGGTATTTACCGATTTATCCGGCGACAATCCGGCCATCAAGGCCACTATCGCGCTGGAATCAACACCGCCGGATAAAAAGGCGCCCAAAGGAACCTCTGCAACCATGCGTATTTTGACTGCCTCGGTTAATTGCGCAACCAATGACTCGCCGATTTCGGCCTCATCTTGCAGTCCGATTGACTGGAATGGTACATCCCAATATTGCCGCGGCTCTGGAACCTTCTGCCCCTGAATGATTGTCAACGTGAAGCCCGGCGGAAGTTTTTTCACATTCCGTAAAATTGTTCTCGGCTCCGGCACATACCCGAGTGCAAAATAATCCTCAACCGCAAAATAATCCAACTCTCTGGGTAAGCTATTATGGATTAACAATGACTTCATCTCCGATGCAAATATAAATTTCCCGTCAGCTAATTCTGCATAATATAAAGGTTTAATACCCAGTCGGTCTCTGGCCAAAAACAGTGTTTTTTTGTTTCTGTCCCAAACCGCAAACGCAAACATACCCCGAAATTTTTGCACACATGCGTCACCCCATTCTTCCCACGCGTGTACAATCACCTCCGTGTCGCAATGTGTTTTAAATTGATGTCCTTTCTCGGTTAATTCCTTAGCTAATTCCTGAAAATTATATATCTCGCCGTTGTAGACGACCACCACGGATCCATCTTCATTAAATAATGGCTGCTGACCACTTGAAAGATCAATTATCGATAATCGCCGATGCCCCAATCCAACACCTGCTTCAACATGAATACCACCTTCATCCGGGCCACGATGAAACTGTAACTCATTCATTTTCGACAGCAGCGTAGCATCGATATCACGCGGCCCCTTCAAATCATATATACCGGTTATCCCACACATTATTTATTTCGACTTTTCAGTTGATTATTTCAAATTATAAATTTAAATCGTTATTTTTATTGCTGCTTATATCTCTATTTATATCGCTAGTACATCATCGTACACAGCCTGATAACGGGCAACCATACTACCCATACTAAACTCTTTTTCAATTCGATTCCTTCCGGCTTCGCCGTGGGCTGCCATTAATTCAGGCTCATTAATGTATTTTTCCAACATAGTTGACAACCCGGCTGGATCAGCGGGTTTAACTAAGAATCCAGTTTTGCCATTGATAACAAGCTCCGGATTACCACCAACCGCCGTTGCGATGACCGGAAGGCCTGAGGACATTGCCTCCAGGACCGTATTGGAAATTCCCTCCCCAAGCGACGGCAATATAAATATGTCCATTGCCCGAAAAATATCAGGCACATCATTTCGCGCCCCGGCTAACCACACAATATCAGTTAATTGATTATCCTGCAGAAAGGCCTCTATTTCCGGTCTTTTCGGTCCTTCGCCCACAAGCACCAGACGTAAAGTCTCACGTCGATTAGGATCATTATCGATAAGACGCTTAAAGGCATGGCATAGATTCATTTGATCCTTTTCCCCGCGAAGCTGGCCTATGGCGCCGAGGACGATGGTGTTTTTCGTATTAAACGGTTTATAGGGTAGCGGTAGCTTACTGCCGACATGGGGGTGAAACTTGAGATCATCCACACCGTTGTATATCTGTACTATCGAGGATTTATCAAATTTGGCCGCGTCCATAAGCCAGGCTTCAAGGTCTTTTGATACGGCAATAAACCTATTTAACATAGGCTTCATTAGTTTTCTGAGCAACAAATACTTTTTATTACTGCCGTCAATATCCGACATGTCACGACCATGCTCTCCGTGCACTCGCGCACCGACACCTGCCATTTTAGCAGTAAATGCGCATTCCAGCGTGCCAATATTACGTGTATGTACGATAGCAGGCTTCAACTTACGTAATAACCTCCATAAACGAAAATGCAACCCCCAATCGTGGCCTTCCTTTTTGTGCAATGCATAACAATCCACATCAGGTTTACGTATTCTGGAGCGAAAGTCGGTGTAGTCTGTCATGCAAATAATGGCATGGCGATATTTTGACGCGGACATATGATTGATAAGATTAACCAATCCATTTTCAAGCCCACCGACATCCAGGCGATAAATAATGTGTACAACCAGTGGAATGGCACTTTTCTGATGCATTTTTTATATTTTCAACCACTAATTATTTATTGCCATTAAAGCAACGATTCGTGGATAAAATTCTTCCAGAAACTCGTTTAGGCGCTGTTCCGCTTCATCGTTGTCCAATGTTATTCTTGTCGATACAATAATCGCGGCAGAGCCTGCTTGTTCTCTGAACAACCGTGAACGTGCTTCCGTAAGCTTGGCTTTTAGTGGGTTAACCACCGACACACTACCAATTTGACTCCAGTGCCACAGTAGCACTTTATCTTGCCTCGATTGTATCACCACTTCATGAACATTGGCGGGATCATCCCTATTACCCAATTGTACAGCCTTTAGCTTATCGTTAATGCGCCGCCATTGTTCTTGATCATAAAGACGGTTCTCAGAGCTGATGAGCTCAGCGCCTTGTTTTTGATCCGCATAAAAAGCGATATAAACCTGTACGATCTGCCCATTTTTTTCATACTGCTGTAATTGCGCTGATGTAGGGTTAATGAATTCAGGGCTCCACAAGTTTATTGTCTCATAAGGACCAAGCCAGTCATTACCCAGTTGGGGGAGAGCAGGTTCTGTTAGCGAGGTATCATACGGCCGCTCCAGCCATTTTGCGGCCACTGGGCCACTTATTACAAATACCAGACAAAGTAGCGTCCACTTATTCGTCGTCGCAAAAGAGTCTAATTGCCGGTCGCTGCCGACATTTGACGCTGCCACCGTTTCAGTCGCGTTACGATCATCCCGGAAAAAAGAACCACCCCAGACTAACAGGAATATAACTAAACCGAAAAACAGCCAGCCATATATCAAGTGATCAATCCCCATTGCCAATTTATAGTCACTTAAATGTGCGATCATTACGATGCCATAAGCACGTATACCATTGGCTATAATTGGAACCAAAATAGCCATACCGATAAACAACAATCGCTTATACAAAAATCGATAGGTGATATAGGCGTAGAGAACACCTAAGGTAACCGAAGCAATAAGATAACGTAACCCGCTGCATGCCTCTGCAACTTCAAATACACCTGTTGGTATTGCTAAAAATCTGCCTTCAAGGTACACCGGGATACCCGTCAATCTCAATAGTTCAACCGTGAAAACCGCCGTAATATCCTGAAGGTATGGGATAAGAAACTCGCCAAACGGAACGGCAAAAAACAGATAACAAAGCGGAAACAGCATCACGCGAACCACTAGAGTTCCCCACAAAGCCCAGATAATACTGGGTATCATGGCAACCAGCATAAACTGTTTTGCAACCTGGATATCAACCAGGTGTGCAAGGAGCCAGCCAAAATTCAGCACCACAATTAGTAACCATGCCCGATGGGCCGGTAGCGGCGTTATGGCCATAATTGCATCGCGGCGTTGCCAGATTAAATACAGGCTTATGGGGAAAATAATAAAACCGTGCGCAAAGGTATCTGAGCCCCACCAAACCGCAACCATATTGGTGATGGTATTCCAATACGCGATGAGCATGGCAGTAATGATTACCGCAAAATTTACCATGGGCACACGCCACACTTGTGGCATTTTTCCGGGTTCGCTGGAACCTATACTTGATTCGGTCGACATAACCCCCACTTAACTGTGCTTACCTGCTTTGGTCTCAACCTGGGCATCAATTAGGGCCTCTACTTTGGCTTCAACCTGGCAAGCCAGATCATTATGAACGGTAGTGTCTTCATTATTCAGAAATAGCCCCAGTCTTGCCAGGTTGTTATCCCAGCCAAATTGACGCACAACGAAACTTCTTGCCGCCTGGCCTATGGATTTAATCTGTTGAGCTTGCTCTATGAGCAGGGTGATTTGTTGCAAATAATCACTCTTGCTATCGGCAATCAAAATAAGGTTACCACCCTGGGCTTTAATGCCCTCGACAGCCGATGACGACGCGATAACGCACGATTCCATGGCCATCGCTTCCAGCACCTTGTTTTGAATCCCCCGTGCTATTCGTAGCGGCGCGACCGCGATAAACGCAAACGCCAGGTAAGGCCGAATGTCGGCTACCCTGCCCGTCACGGTAACGCCGTCAATACCAGCCAGATTTTTCACGGCATTGGTTGGGTTGGAGCCTACGATATAAAATTTCAAATTATATTTGTCACGAACATCAGGAAAAACCTCTTGAGCAAACCATGTGACAGCATCTTCGTTTGCCCAGTAATCCATGGCGCCAGTAAATACGATTACTTTTTCGCCCTCTTGATAAGGGCTGATATGTGCTTCATCCGGTTTAAAATAATGGGTATCCACACCATTAAAGAAATAATCTATTTTCGCCGATGTCACACCCATAAGATCAGAAAAACACCGGGCTTCATCATCGGAAACAAACAGGCTAGCGTTGAACGTACTGGCTACGGACTTCTCGTATTCCAGCAATCGTTTAGCCTCTCGCTTATAAACATAACTTTCAGGCCACGTCTTTTTAGCGCTATATTGCCGCCACTTTTCCGAATCCACATCAACAAAATCAATGACCCTGGTTTTGTTTTTGTAACGCGGGTGGTCAATATATTGAGCCATTGATGAAGAAAACACGACCATCTTCTGAATATTATGCTTTTCCACGACGGCTTCAACCCATTTCTGCAAAGTGTCGTCATAATAATAAGGCAGTGTTAACGGCTGATTGGTAACAAAACCGCTAAGACTTTTAATTTTGCTGGAAAACGGCTTCAAGCCCCTGATAAATGTCTCTTTACAAAGCGAGTTTATTTGTCCCTCGTATTGCCAATCCTCTTCATCATCAATAAATGTTCCTAAAAAAACATCATACGATTTAGCCAAATATTTCAATATATGATAAGAGCGAATTTTGTCACCCTTGTTCGGCGGGAAAGGTATTCGATGCACTAAAAATAGCAAAGGCTCCATCACCGCCTAGCCCAAATCTTTCGCCAGCATTGGCCCCAGCACCCTGGTCACCGATAGTGGTAGTTTTTTCCACGCACTGATGAATAGCCGATATTTTGGATTTAAAGGGTTTATGTCCGGTACTTTATCTGCCTTAACCAGAAAATATTCGTAACTGAGTGGCTCAGGCTCAAACCCCCAGTTCTTTTTAAAACTATAGGAACCGGTGCCAATTTTGCTACGCCCGTAATCAAAAACCTGTATACCGCGTTCACTTGCGCGTCTCATTAATTCCCAATACATAAAATCATTACCTTTGACGTTGCGGGCTTCACTGGTTCCACCGCCATAATAAGGTAATACTTCATTGCGAAAATAGAAACTTAGTACACCACCGATTAAACGGCCATCGCCTGATGTAATCACTAAGGGCTCACAATAATCCGCGAAGACTTGCTTTAAAATTTCAAAGTATTTTTTCGGGAACACCGGCGTTCCCAAATTGTGTACACTCTCGGAATATGCGTCATAAACCCGAGTAATATCCGAATCTATTTCACCTCGTAAACCGGCCTTAATCCCTTTGCGGATCATGGCGCGCTGTTTACGTGGCACATTGTTCAAATTGACCTCTGGATCAGCATCGAGGGTTTTTCGAAACGTGACATACAGATCTTTTGCTGGCCAATCCGCGTTAACCACATGGCGGTTTCTCATTTCCAATGAATCAACCCCCAATTTTTCAGCCAACTGGCAAGCGGCATTCTCGAGCGCAATTCGGGCTAATTCCGTTGTAGCAACAATGCCACCATAAACACAAAAAGGCGTGGACGACAATGTATTGCCAAACAAACGGCTCTTTACATGAACTAATGGCAGCACACCTTGTATTTCACCGTTCGACTCAGCGTAAAGGTAATGCGTGTTATGACCAAAGCTTCGCTCTATGACCTGCTGCCAGCCTGCCCGATGGAAAAATGTTGCCTGCTGGCAATCCAAAACAAACTTATCCCATGCTACTATATTATTTTTATCCAACGATTTAACATCAGGATTATTTATCGCATCCACACAGACTGTCCCCGCACTTGTTTTTTGGCTATCGTTATTAGGTTATTTGGTTCTGGTTATTAAGTTCTGGTTAACTAAACATGGCTATTGATTGACATTATTATTCAGAAAAACCGTATCCATACGCCCCCAGCTAAAGTCACTGAGCAGTCGAGACAGACGGGATTCCATTTTATCGAGATTTAAATAGTGACGAAAACGCGACTTAAATTTAGCCTGGGTTTGCCGCGGTTGATCCACATCAATTTCCCAGGGGTGAAAATAGAAAATTCCTGGTTGCTTATCTTTTTCATTAACCCGGCGAATCGCCCAACGAGAAACAGCATAGGGGTACAGGCGAAAGAACCCTCCCCCGCCACCAGGCAGGGTCTTGCCAAATATTTTTATCGTCGTAATAGGCACTTCCACTAACTTACCATCGCAATAATGGTGCAAAAATCGCGGCGCCTCTGGCATGCCGTATAAATCATGTTTAACCGGATAAATACTCGAACTATAGGTGTGTCCGGTCTCATATAAAATATCCAAAGCCCATAAGGTGCTTTCATTAATGGAGTAGCTGGGCGCTCGATATCCGATGACCTCACTACCCGTTAAGCTTTGCAGTATATCCTTGGTCTTAACCACCTCTTCACGAAACGCCTGAGGTGATAGTTGATTTACTCGCCGGTGTGAATAACCATGACTGGCCAATTCATGCCCTTCGTTAACAATACGTTTGACCAATTCCGGAAATCGCTCCGCAACCCAGCCTAACGTAAAGAACGTTGCCTGCACGCCTTTCGACGCAAACAAATCCAATACGCGATTGGTATTTCGATCCACTCGCTGTGGTAGCGAGTCCCAAGTTTCCCTGGGAATAGCGTTCTCAAATGCTGAGACTTGAAAATAATCTTCAACATCAACGGTTAATGCATTTCTTATTTGGCTTGGTGACATCTAAGGTACACTTCTATACAACGGTTGCCATGCTTTTCTAAGCACTTATTTGCAGACAACGTAACAAATGTTCGGCAATACGCTGTGCGGCATTGCCATCCCACCCATTGGGCGCCCGGCCTGATTTACCGCCGGTTTTTATAATGCTGTCGAATGTGGACATGATCAGTTCCGGGTTCGTCCCGACAATGGTGTTAGTGCCCTGATCAACCGTAATCGGTCGCTCGGTATTTTCCCGCAAGGTAATACAAGGCACACCCAACGCCGTCGTTTCTTCCTGCAAGCCACCCGAGTCAGTCAGCACAACGGTTGCGTGCATTAACAACCCCAGCATTTCGAGGTAACTTAAAGGTGGCAAACATTTAATATTTTCTAGCGCGTCGAGCCGAGCCTTTAAACCAAATTGCTCTAGGCAATTTTTTGTGCGCGGGTGTACGGTGAATAACACCGGCAATTGCTTGCTAATTTCAGCAACCACGTCAATGATACGCTCAAGCACATCTCGCTGATCCACATTTGACGGTCGATGCAATGTCAGTACTGCAAACCGATGGCCTGGCCGCCAAAAGTCATCTACGTTAATATGCTTATGTAAAGTATCATTAATTTGAATGGCTTTTTCTTTACAGAAAAACAAGGAATCAATCATGACATTACCGGCAAAGTGAATTCTTTTTGCCGGTATACCTTCATTTAATAAATTTTGTTCGGCACTCTCTTCCGTAATGTATAAATAATCCGACAACTGATCTGTGAGCACCCGATTAATTTCTTCCGGCATCATACGATCAAAGCTGCGCAAACCGGCTTCCACATGAATAATGGGGATGCTTTTTTTAGCCGCCACCAGCGCGCATGCGATCGTGGAATTAACATCACCTACCACTAATACACCCCGCGGTTGCACTTGATCCACGACTGGTTCGAAACGAAGCATGACCTGTGCTGTCTGTTCCGTATGGCTGCCGGAACCCACTTCAAGATTGATGTCAGGCTCAGGAATATCCAGGTCATTAAAGAAGGATTTATTCATTGCCTCATCATAATGCTGGCCGGTATGTACCAGGCAAACTGATAATTGCTCCGAATTGGCCTTAATTGCCCTGATGATGGGGGCTATTTTCATAAAATTCGGACGAGCGCCAACAACACACACCAGGCTATTTTTGGGCAGACCCGACGCTTTGGATTTAATTTTTTGTAGTAAGGTGTTATCTAATTGTGTCATGATAATTTCCTGGCAATTAAACTCTAACAATTCAGTTCTGACAATCTAAGTTCCGCCAATTAAGTTTGCCACATTGTGAACAATGTTCAATCCCCCAGCGCCGGTTGCGCCTCTTACCCAGCAATTTTCCATCCATACGATAACACCGTATGATCAAATAGGCCTGGGGAAAATAATAACGTGGATAGTGAACATTCTACCCAGAACGCATGGAGCCAATATTTTAAAACCGCATATTAAACAGCACCGAAATTGCATTTTCCTTATACCCAACATCAACTTCATTGGAATCCAATTCTGAATGCCGCAGTTCATAGGATAACGTTACTTTCCTACCAATGCTGTGGTTAAGTGCAAGCTTGTTAGACGCCAATTCATCCTCTCTGACGTTGTCCGCAAAGAAATCCTTTCGAACTTTACTCTCGTAAACCACTTCAAGGTTTTTTGTAGATTTCCAACCTAGCCTTAACACAGCACTCCGGGTCTTAGCTGATAAATTTTTCTGCACATTGTCTAGCTCTTGTCTGACAAACGCTACTGCTAAGCCAAGCCTTTTTCCCGTCAACGAAAACACTGCCTGAAGCTTCTTTTCCACTAAAGCTCCGGATATGATGGTAGGCCTAACAAAAAACCCCCCTGTCTTCTCATCCCTTATCGGAACACCCTTGGAATCTACCGCAAGATCAAAACTACTGATGATCGGCACACTCTCCACCTCCTCAGTATAAGTTACCTCGACGCCAGTATTTTTGCTGCGATGCTTGAGGGACAATCCTTTGGTATCTCCGAAAAACCGATGCCCATAATTTGCCGATAGGCTATTACGTTTATTTGGTACCCAATTCGCGCCAGCCAGCCAATAAAACTCCTCCTCATCACCGGCCTGATAAAAAAAGGATACCCGATTCCCAACCCGGAAATTGAGCATCAAATACGTTTTCTGCAGGCCCAGTGCATCGGGATCGTCAGGATTGTCAATTTTATCGTAACCCAACTCCCACTTAATATTATCGTTCAGTCTGTCTGACAGCGTTGCGTTGTAGTCTTGCGTGCTCAAACTGCGTTGCTCCACCTCATTCCCATCGAAACGAATGTTAGTATTGGTATAACTCAGAAAAAGTTTGCCATCTACGCCGAAATGTTTTTGATAACTTGGGTTTACGGTGGACGTTGTAACATTTGTGGGGTCTGAAATATTATACGTTTCCACAATGGGCAGGCTTGTATTATTTTGAATGTTTGCCTGCGATCGTTGCACACTGGCATTGAGAAGCAGTTCATTACGCACCAGATTAATGGTTGTATCGGCGTTCAATTTATGGCTAACGGAGTCACCGTCCCGGTCACTCTTGCTGAAATAAGTGGACTGTAACTCATACCGTATATCATATTTCGCTCGGTGACTGGCGCCATGAAGATCAAACCCAGGAATGATCTGGGTAATCAACTCATCCTGTCCCCCCTTTTTTTGTTGACGGGCATTGTCTGAATAGATTTCCTTTAGCCCAAAAAAAGGGGTAAACGTCACATTGCCGGCAACCGCCAGACTACATTGAAACGTTAGAGTAAATAATGTGGAACCTGTTAAGACTAATTTGGTTATGATTGACTTAGCGTTCAGCACAGAGTTACCAGACTCCTAGGTGTCATCTTTATTGTAATAGCCATATTCTTTGCCTGTGCTCCCCAAATGCTTATTCAAGATAACACCGGTTATGCGGTTTACGTCCAGATGCTCCAGGGCTTCTTTCACCGCGGAATGTTCCGTTTTCCCTGATTCAATCACCAGCACCACCTGCCCGGCCAAACTCGACAATACTGCCGCATCGCTGGATACCAGCAAAGGGGGAGAATCAATAATGACAATACGATCTGAATAACGTTGCGCTAATTCCTGAGCAAAACCTCTCATTCTTTCACTGCTGATCAGTTCAGTAGAGCCAGCCTGACTTTGCCCCGCAGCAAGCACCGACAATCTCGGGATATTGGTGCGGTAGATCAGGTTCGCTAGGTCGTTTTCTTCTCCGAGCAAATAATCTACCAGGCCTCGATCAACCCCCTCTATGCCCAGGTACTTTGTAATCGCCGGTCTTGCAAAGTCCGCCTCAATTAACAGCACGGTATAATCCATTTCCATGACGATACTCATGGCAAGATTGATTGCGTTAAACGTTTTACCTTCATCAGGTGAGGTACTGGTCACCATAATCAGATTGCTGTTAGGCATATCGATAATGCTGGAGTTAAATGCTTTTTTTATCAACGGCCGCTTAATTGCACGATACTCTTCAACAATTTTGCTGTTTTTATCGGACGGTATTAAAGCACCAATACGTGCCAGCTTATGCAAATCGACCTGAACGGCCTGACTGGTGTTAACGCTTCTACCCGCGGGACCATGATGATCTTCTACGTTATTCTGTGAGAGAACCGTATCACCAGTAACCGGCGTATGTTCGGTTTTTTGCCCATCAGACTGCTTTTCTAACTTATCGATATATTTTTCAATTGAACTCATTGGTTTAGCTTCTCACACACGAACGGTCGCTTAGTCACAATACATTATTTGACGCATAAATCTGCCAGGCGAGGTAACCGCCGTAGACCACTAACAATCCCATAAAGACCAAACCAAACGAAATTGCTTCAAGTTTGTTTTTTATACGCTGGCGTTCTGACCACACCATGGAAACGCTGCCTAACACTGGCAATTGAATCACATCCCTTACCGTTGTACGGTTGTCAAACGTCGGTTTTAATTGCGACAGAAACAGCGCAAAGACGACCCCTATAATCAACCCGCCAATTAGTGCCACGGTACTGAACATCAATCGATTGGGCCCAATGGGAGAAACCGGCGTTCGAGGTGGATCAACAATTTTAAACCTCTGTTCGTCAGAACTACGTTCAGCATCTTGTGATATTTTTGCTGATTCCTTACGCGTTACCAGCGTCTCGTAATTGCGTTTATGGACTTCATAATCCCGATTAAGGCGTTTTAGCTCGGCTTCTATTTGCGGGACGGTGTTTACCAGCCGTTCCAGTTCAACAACTTCTTTTTGAAATGCCTTAACACGCACTTCCAAAGCTGCGATATTGGCATTGGTACTGCCAAGCGCAATTCTCAGACGTTGATACACCGGGTTTTGTGCCAGTGAAGGAGAACTTTGGGTTACATTACCTCTTGCTTCGGTAATCAACTTAACTTCTTCTTTTCTTTGTGCTTCTAAATCTGAAAGCAGCCGCCTGGTACTGATAACGTCAGGGTGTTCATCGGTATAGGTCAGTGTTAATTCATCGAGCCGCTTTTCCAGTGTTTTAATACGCTCATCCTGCGGGGCTGATACTTCGCTTTGCTGGTATTGATTGTTATCCATTATCCCAAAGGTTGGCTCCTCACCCAGCTGTTGCCGCAGTAGCTCATCGCGTTGGTTTAGCTCCTCTTTCAATTTAAGCTTTGCCTGACTCAATCGGTTCATCGCCTCGTCCAAACGCGCAAAGTAACCTTTGCCGTCCTGGGGCATTAAACCTATATTTTTACGCTTAAACTCTTTTAGTCGCTCTTCGGCGCTGACCAATTTAAATTCATATTCAGCAATTTGTTCAGTCAGAAATTTTTGCGCCGAGGTGGAATCCATTCGGTTTCCACCCAAGGTGCTTTCAACAAAAATCGTCAGCAAAGACTGCACAACTTGCTTCGCCTGCTGAGGGTCTTTGTCCACGAATTTTATTCTATACAGATTCTGGTGATTCGATCCGGTAACTCGAATTCGCTTTTCCAACTGAACGAGTAACGTCTCCATTTCATCGGGGGTTTTAGCCGACAAATCCATATCTGCCATTAGCGCCACTTTTTCCATGTTGGGCCGACTAAGCAAGGTGCGCGTTATCATTTGCACTTGCTCCCCAACATTTGTTTCAACGGCAAGCCCCTTTAACAATGGCTTCAAAATCGACTGGGTATCAACATAGACCTGCGCCGACGACTCATACTGATCCGGTAACGTGTACACTATATACCAGCCTGCCGCACAGATGGGCCAGGCTATCAAATGGATATACCAGCGATAACGCCATATACCCCGAATATAGGTCAGTAGCTGTTTTAATACGTCATTCACTTATTTATTACACCTTAACCTGGGAGTTCAACCAAAAACCGGTAACCCATTAAATTTAGAACCACGACTCCGGAATAATTAAAATATCGCCTGGTTGCATTAATACATTAGCGCTTATGTCGCCATCCCGAATCAAACTGTCCAGACGTACATATAATTGTCGTTGTTGGCCGTTAACCTTACGAATTATGCTCGCTCTATTGCCATCTGCAAATGCTGTGAGCCCCCCCACCGCAATCATTATATCCAGCAGTGAGGTATTCGCCCTATAGGCCAAACTTGTTGGCCTGGTCGCTTCACCAACGACGCGGATTGTCTGATCTAAGGGCCCGGCAAATTCCCGAACCATGACAGTAACCAGCGGTTCTTTAATATACACCGCTAGCTCACGTTCAATATCCCTGGCAAGCTGGGTGGGGGTTTTCCCTTCGGCAACCAAGTCTTCCACAAGCGGCGTTGACACTTTACCGTCCGGGCGCACCGGCAGGCTCGATGAAACTTCCGGGTTGCGCCAGACATAAATTTCCAATTCGTCGCCTGCCCCGATTTTGTAATTTATATCAGACACCTGACTGGCGCCAGCAGCCGCATCAGGCGGCGTATAATAATTAACCGACGCACAACCTGTTAAAACCAGGGCAACTATCCCGGCCGGGAGGAATTGCCGGATTTTCAGTAATATTTTCATATTGCTAAACATGTTAATTAATTTCCCGATAGAAAAGTTAGCTGTTTATTATCATGACAAAAGCATTATTATAACCAAAATTGTTATAATAAGCCCGAATGCTGATAGACTAAGTTACGTGTTTTTTGATTTTATTAATCAACAGAAAGTACATATTTTAGATGGTCCCATCAATTTACACTCAATCCCGTATTGCCGCCCGCCCCGTCACAAACCACCGCAAAGATATATTGCCATTCAAACCATCGCACTTACAGGCAGCTCTCCACTTGCGGGAGGTGGATTGTAATACATAAAACCTTACTAAAGTGGTAAAAATTCCAACTACGCTACGAATATTTTAAAGGCAACAAAATTTACCCCCTTAGAACCCGCATCATAAACTCATTATATTTCTACCAGTTATCCCACAAACCATCAAATTGATAGAATTATCGTGCCAAATAAAACAAAGCTTAACCGGCTCAAACAATGA